>Ga0193952_1000319_pt1 | contig 20697 bp, 15 predicted proteins | sample BB_3_MG_FD_140368 | JGI IMG/M metagenome (GOLD analysis project Ga0193952, IMG submission 140368) | Microbial mat bacterial communities from the Broadkill River, Lewes, Delaware, United States - BB_3_MG | ecosystem: Environmental > Aquatic > Freshwater > River > Microbial mats | place: USA... | reverse complement strand
CACATTAAAATGAGGAGTATAAAGCTTAAACTGTTTATATCTTATACAATTACTATATTTCTAGTACTTTTACTGCTTTTTGGAGTAACTTTATACTTTTTTGATGAAAACAAAGATAACAGTACTTTTGAGAAAATGGATGATACTTATGTGAGTATAGAAGAGCTTATTTTTAAAGAAAAGAATATAGATATTTCTACTATTGATAAAGACTTGGATTTAAGAAATCAGTTCTTAATCATCTTTTTAGATAACAAAGTTGTTTTTACAAATCAATCCCAATTTAAAACCCAAAGTATAATTGATGAGATAATTTATGATAAAAGACATGAGCATGAAGATGATGAGGATAGAAGAGTTCATATAAAAGATGAACTTGAAGAGATTGGTTATGCTGAAGTAGATGACTATATTTTTAGCCTTAATTATGTACAAAAAGATGATAAAGAGTATGAAATATACTTGGGTATTGATGAAAAGTTTATTGATGATTCTATTAGTGCTATTTATAATACGATTATACTTTTAGTTATTGTGATATTTGCTGTACTTACACTACTTGGATATTTACTAATAAATAAGACTATTAATCCTTTGAAAGTAATACTAAAAGAGTTAGATAGCCTGCAAGATACACAGGACTTATCAAAAAGACTATTAGAGTTAAATACTCGTGATGAATTTGAACAGTTAACAAAGACTTTTAACAAGATGCTTACAAATATAGAAAATAGTGTTGAGAATATAAAACAGTTCTCCTCAGATGCTTCCCATGAGCTTAGAACTCCTCTTACTGTAATACAAGGTGAGATTGAGCTTATCAAGAATAAAAAGGCTTCAAAAGAAGAACTTGAGTTAGTAATTGAGAAAATTGATAAAGAACAAAAGAAGCTTCAAGAGATTATAAAAAACTTCTTACTTTTATCAAGATTAGATAAGGAAGTTTTAAAAGAGCAAAGCTCAAGCTTAGATAAGGTGGTTTTTGAATGTATTGAATCAAACCTTGAAGAAATAGAAGCAAAAAATCTAGAGTTAGATTTACAAATAGATGAAAACCTAGAAGTAGCCTTTGATGAGAAGTATTTAAATATAGTAATAAATAACCTACTTACAAATGCTATAAAGTACACAAAGGAAGGGAAGATAACTCTAAAAGCAAAAAAAGAGTCAAATAAAACCTACTTTGAAATAAGTGATACTGGTATTGGAATAGATAAAAATGACTTAGACAAAATCTATGAGAGGTTTTATAGGGTTGATAAGGCTAGAACCACTTCAAAAGACGGTATTGGTCTTGGTTTATCAATAGTTCGTAAGATTTGCGAGAGATTTAAAACTAAGATAAATGTAAAAAGCCAAATAGATAAAGGAAGTACTTTTATTTTGTTATTTACTTGATAAAAAGACTAAATAGTGTTACACTAGCATATTATATCTTTGGAAACAAGGAGCAATTATGCTAGTTTTAGAAATTGACGATATAAAAAAGATAATACAAACAATTGGTTATAAAGAGTTTTTCTTAAAACTTATAAATACAGTTGAGCAAGATTATAAAGCTTGGGATGATTTTGATAAAACTCCAAGAATTGCAAATCACGTAGATGGCGGTGTAATCGAACTTATGCCCATCTCAAATAAAAAACTGTATAGTTTTAAATACGTAAATGGCCACCCAAAAAATCCCCTTCAAAGTAACAAATTAACAGTAATGGCTACAGGACAACTCTCTCTTGTGGAAACTGGTGAACCTTTGATGTTTACTGAAATGACTTTGCTTACTGCTTTAAGAACAGCAGCTACTTCTGCACTTGCTGCTAAGTTTTTAGCTAAAAAAGACTCTAAAGTTATTGCCTTTATTGGAAATGGTGCGCAAAGTGAATTTCAATACTTGGCTTTTTCATATATCTTTAACATAGAAGAAGTAAGACATTTTGATGTGGATAGTAAGGCCATGGATAAAATGGCTAAAAATCTAAGCTCTTACGGGGTTAAACTAACTCCTTGTAAAGATGCACAAGAAGCTGTAAATGGTGCTGATATTATTACAACTATGACAGCTGATAAGAAGTATCAAACTATTTTATACAAAGATATGATTACAAAAGATGTGTATATAAATGCTATTGGTGGAGATTGTCCTGGTAAGACTGAACTTAAAAGTGATTTAGTAGAGTCCTCACAAGTAGTTGTAGAGTTTTTAGAACAGTCTAAAATAGAAGGGGAGATACAACAAATGTCTAGAAACTTTGTCTGCCCAGAGTTACATGAGATAGTAAATAAAGAAGTAGAGTTAAATGTATCTACACATGGAACTATAATCTTTGATAGTGTAGGTTTTGCATTACAAGACTATTCTGTATTAAGACTTGTTTACTCTCTTGCAAGGGAGCTTAATATTGGGCAAGAGTTAAATCTTATACCAAATGATATGGAAGATGTTAAAGATTTATATTCTCTTTTACAGGAGTAAATTATGAAAGACTTTTCAAGATATATAAAAATTGTTGAGGTCTATTCTGATATAGCAGGTAAGAGAAAAGGTGCAGGGCTTGGAATAGATGCTCTTATAACATCAAGTGAAGTTTTAGGTTCTAGGTATTTTAAAAAATATCCTGCTGAAGTTATACTTGATGAAAATAGCGCTTTTGATGAGATAAGTCATTATAAACATGCAAAGTATATAGATAAGATTTCTTTAGTAATTAAAAGAGTTGCTAATAGAATAAAAGACTTAAGAGAAGAAGAATTCTTTCCTATAGTTCTATCAGGAGATCATGCAAGTTGTACAGGGACAATTCATGGACTTAAAATGGCACATCCTAAAGATGAGATAGGAGTAGTGTATATAGATGCACATGCGGATATACATTCTCCTTATACAAGTCAGTCTGGAAATATGCATGGAATGCCTTTATCAATTGTAACTGCTTTAGATAATAAAGAATCAAAAATAAACAATCCAAGTTTAGATGAACTTAGGTTTTGGAAGAAGCTTAAAAAGTTATCAGGTAAGAATCCAGCTATTAAACCTGAGCATATTGTATTTTGTGGTTTAAGGGATTATGAAAGAGCAGAGAAAGAGCTTTTATCAAAATATGGTATTAAAAAGTATAGCCCTGAAGATATTACCTATTTAGGAATAAAAAAAGTTGTAAAACAAATCTTTAAACAATTAGAGTCTTGTAAGTATGTCTATGTGTCTTTTGATGTGGATAGTATAGATCCTATATATCTGCCAGGAACTGGAACACCTAGTAAAAATGGACTCAGTTTTGAACAAGCAATGCAATTAAACATGCAACTTCTAAAAAATAAAAAAGTTTGTTGTTGGGAAATAGCAGAAATAAATCCAATTTATGATGAAAATAATAGAGGAACAACAGCAATTTTTAATATTTTAGAATCAGTTACAAAGATGCTTATTAAAAACTACTAGGCTTGCATAGCCTATCTTTAGGCAATTCTATATTAAGATGTAAAATGATAAAATAATCTAATAATCAAAGTTTAAGAAAAATAATAAAAGGTTTAATTTGAAAAGTGTAATAAAGATTGAAGAGTGGTTAAAAGAAAACTCAATCAATAATTATATTATATCAGATGATTTACATATCACTGTACATGGTAGTGTTAATTTAAATGGCGCTATTGAAGGTAAAGAATTACCAGTAAAGTTTAAGATAGTAGATGGGTATTTTGATATAAGTAATAATCACTTAGAATCACTAGAGGGATGTCCTGAACAAGTTACAAAAGATTTTAACTGTTCTCACAACAACCTTGATTCTCTATTTGGTGCACCACATAAAGTAGGTGACTTTAACTGTTCTCATAATAAACTAAGAAATTTATCATATTGTCCAAAAGAGATATTTGGATTTTTTGATTGTTCAAATAATGAACTTACAAGTGTAAAAGGAAGTCCTAGAACTATTAAGGGTTATTTTAAATGTTCTGAAAATAAAATAGAATCTTTAAAAGGTGGACCTAAATACATAGACTCGTATTTTGATTGTGCATTTAATTTTCTAGAAGAATTAATTGGAGGTCCTGTTAGTGTTGGACAAGACTATATTTGTAACTCAAATCAATTAAAAGACTTAGATAATGTTGCCGATGAAATTGGTTGGGACTTAATCACTGATATTAGACTAAACCATGTAACAAGCTCATTTGATGAAAAAGAAAAAACTTGGAGATATAAAGGTGCTGAGGTAATTGCACATGTATATAAACCAATTGTTGCTTTATCAAATAGAGATGATATAAAAAGATGGTTAGAAAAACATGATGTTAAAAACTTCACTATTTTATCTGATAACTCTGTTGATGTAAAAGGTGATGTTAGGTTTTCTGATAAATTAGCAAACCTATCAAAACTTCCACTTAGTTTTAATGAAGTAGGAGGAACTTTTGATATTAGTGATAATGAACTTATTTCACTTGAGGGAGCACCTAAAAAAGTAGGAGGAGATTTTCTTGCTTTTAAAAATGAGATATCTTCATTAAAAGGTGGGCCAAAAGAAGTTGGAGGAAGTTTTATTGTATTAAGAAATAATATCACTTCTTTAAAAAACTCACCAACAATTGTAAAAGATGATTTTATCTGTTCTCATAATCCTATAAATGATTTAGAGGGTTTAAATACAGTTCAAGGTTCAATTTTTACAGGTGTTTTACTTCCTGATATAAAATGCCAAAAATATGTGTATAACAATGTTCCTACTTATAAATATGCTGGTGATGTTGTAAAAATCTATTTAGATAAAGTATATGTTTCTTTAACAGAAGAAGAAAAGGTATATGAAAAAACAAAAGAAAACCTAAAAAATGCAATTTCAAGAATGCTTGAATTACATACATTAAGAAAAGAGATGATTACAGATACTTTACTTAAGAATTTAGATAAATACCATTTACATGAAATAAGAGAAAAAGTCTTACTTATTAAAAATCCTCCTACACAGAAGAATAATAGAGAGTTAAGTGAAAGTGAAGTACTAAAACTAGCTTTTGATACAGAAATTTAGTACTTAAACCAATAGACTTAAAAGTCTATTGGAAAGTTTTATTTACATTTAGCTTGATCTTCTTTTGAAAATAAGTCTTTATATTTACAAGTAAACCAAAGTTTATCTTCTGGTGTTTTCCAAGTCCATTTTAAATTTGAGTGTAACCATCCATTTTTTACTCTCTCACCTTTATATTTACCATCTTTAGCTTTTCCACCTTCAAATCCATCAATTACAGTCCATACATTTGTATAACCTTCTTTTGCAAGCATGTTTACTACTGGTGCTGATCTTGTTGAACCTGATCTACAAGTGATAAAAATTGCAGTATCTTTTTTAGCATTGTTTTTGTTTAGCTCATACTTGATTTCTGCTAAAGCATATTTGTTTTTCTTCATTGAATAATGATTCTTTTTTGTTATATATTTAGAATCATCTAATAGTAATAAAGGAACATGAATATCCATTCTTGATGCAGCACCTATAAACATAACTTCTGAGGGGCTTCTTACATCAATTAAAAGTGCGTTTTTATCTTCTTTTAAATAGTTTCCAGCATTTTGTGCTGTTACATATAAACCTAAAGTAGTTTTAGCTTTTTCTTTTTTTGGTTCTGGGGATTGTTTTATTTCAAGTGCCGCATTTGCAGTACTTACAAATGAAATAGCAAGTATTGTTGAAAGTAATATTCTTTTCATTTTAGTCCTTTTATTATAATTAAAATTTATGAATTTTATATAAATAAATATTATAATACTCTTAACTGAACAAAAAGAAAACTTATATAATAGAAAAAATATTGAGTAAATTAAAATACTTTAATATTAAAATTGAGAATTTTTAGATATAATCGCGGAATAATATAGAATAATAAACATACGGAGAATATAATATATGGTTCAAACTGTAAACCTTAAAAAAGCTTTTGGAGCTAGAGTTTTATTTCAAGACATTAATGTAAAACTTGATACTGGAAAAAGATATGGTCTTATTGGTGCAAATGGTGCTGGTAAAACAACTTTCTTAAAAATCTTATCTGGAATTGAAGATGCAACAGAGGGTGAAGTTCAAGTTCAAAATGGTAAAAAAGTTGGAACGTTAGGACAAAATCAATTTGCATATGAAGAATATTCAATCTTTGATACAGTACTTTTAGGAAATAAAAGACTTTATGATGCGATTAAACAAAAAGAAGAATTATACCTAGAAGAATACACTGACGAAGTTGGTGATAAATTAGGTGAATTAGAAATCATTTGTTGTGAAGAAGATCCAACTTATGAATATGATGTAAAAATTACTAAAATCTTAGAAGATTTAGGATTCCCAGCTGCTCAACAAAATGATTTAATGTCATCTATTACAGGTGGAGATAAATTTAAAGTTTTACTTGCACAGGTTTTATATCCAAAACCTGATGTATTATTCCTAGATGAGCCTACGAATAACCTTGATATTGAAACAATTGGTTGGTTAGAAAATCAATTACAACACCATGATGGTACTATGGTAGTTATCTCTCACGATAGACACTTCTTAAATGCAGTTTGTACAAATATCTTAGATGTTGACTTCAAACAAATTAGAGAATTCTCTGGTAACTATGATGATTGGTATATTGCATCTACTGTAATTGCTAAGCAAAATGAAAAAGATATGAGTAAAAAGCTTAAAGAGAAAGAAGAACTTGAAGCATTTGTTCGAAGATTCTCAGCTAATGCTTCTAAAGCAAAACAAGCAACTTCAAGACAAAAACAACTTGATAAATTAGATGTTGGAGCTATTCAAGTATCTTCAAGAAGAGATCCATCTATTATCTTTAAACAAAAAAGAGAAGTTGGTAAAGAATTATTATCTGTAAAAAATATATCAAAATCTTTTGATGGTGAAGTTGTTTTAAATGATATCACTTTTAATGTTGAAAAAGATGATAAAATTGCATTAATTGGACCAAATGGTGCAGGTAAAACTACTTTATGTGAAATTATAGTTGAGAATTTAAAAGCAGATTCTGGTGATGTTCACTGGGGTGCAACTATTCAAAATGGTTACTTCCCACAAAATGCTACAGATTTAATTTCTGGAGATATTACACTTTATGATTGGTTGAGAAACTTCGATAGAGATGCTGATATTGCAGAAATCAGAAACTGTTTAGGTAGAATGCTATTTAACGGTACTGAGCAAGAAAAACAAGTTAAGTCTTGTTCTGGTGGGGAAAAACACAGAATGTTCTTATCTAAAATTATGTTAGAGCAACCAAACTTTATGGTTCTTGATGAGCCTACAAACCACCTTGACTTAGAAGCAATTATTGCACTTGGTGAGGGATTACTTGCATATCCAGGTTCTGTTATTTGTGTTTCTCACGATAGGGAATTACTTGATGCTTACGCAAATAGAATTATTGAAATTCAAGAAGATGGTTCAATTATAGATTTCAAAGGTTCTTACGAAGAATTTATTGAATCTAAACAATCTTAATTTACAACTTATATTATAAAGCCAAAGTATATTTTACTTTGGCTTTTTTTAATTCTACTACTTTTAAATAATTCTTAAACTTACAAAGTTATAATTATCAGCAAATAAATTACTATTTATTAACCTAAAATGAGGAAATTAATTTGGACCTGCTTGATAGTATTTATCTTTTATTACACGCATATTTACTTTTAGTAATATTATATATTTTTTGGATTCAATATTTAAAGCCAAAACTAAATGGCGAAAAAACAAGTCATGAAATATTAACAGAGTTTATTGCTGAAACAACTTTGGATGATGATTGTAAGCTTTTAAGTCAAAGAGAAGCGACATTAAAAGAAAAACTATTTTTTCAAAAAGTTACAGGTGCTTTCTTTTTTATCTTCTTAGTGATTAGTTTTATGATTTTTCTTGGATTACTGAGTTACTTCTCTTTATTTGAATCATTGAGTTTTATTTTTCTTTCAATAATAGCTTTATATCTAAAATTAAATTCAGATTTAAAAAGTACCGGTTCAAAAAGTAAAATAGTTAAAACTATTGAAGGGACAGTGCGAAAGATAGATATTACTGGAAATGGCTCTATTACAGTTGGGCAAACAGAGTATATTGTTCCCGATGAGTTTCTTTCAATACCTGAATATAATGAGAAAGTACGTTTAGAGATTTATGATGATTATGAAATAATAAAAATTAATGATGAGTATTTATTTGAAAATAAAACTATTTCTTCTATAAAAAATAGTAAAACTTATCATAAAGCAATCTCTATTGCTTTTTTAATTTGTACATTTATTTCTTTCTTATTATTGTTTGATTCTACATCAATAAAAGTAGGGGTATATAATCTTTTTTTAGATAATAAAAAACAAGACTATGTAAATTCATATTCATTTTTAGGAAATACTCCTAAAGTAGGGCAAGTTATTTCTTTATCAGGATATAGAGTTTGTGAAGGTACAAGTTTTTATAATGAAGCTTGCGGAAATTTTATAATGGATAATAAAGCATTAGAGTTTCAAAAGACTAAAGAAATAGAAAATTATTTTAATAATAGTCCTAAATTTTTTGAAACAAAAAGACTAAACCCTTATACAGGTAGACTCGTAACATCATTTGGGAAAAAGTATCTTGTTTTAAATGATGTAAATAAGTATATTAACTTAGTTGATTCTTTAAAAAATATTAAGTTTTATGAAAAGAAGTATTTTAATTTTTCTAATGCTAAAACAACTATATCACATGAAATAGATAAAAATCCTGTTATTAATTTCTCAAATTATTTAAATAGTTTATGTAAAAAATTAAGCTCTTGTATAAAAACAAATAAAATATATATACCATATACTAGTCAAGAGTATAGATATTTTATTAACCTAAGAAAAGAACTTGAGAATAGACTTGTACACTACAAGGGAGTTATTACTGCTAATTTAATAAAAGAGTATATATCCAAAAAAACTAATAAAGTATTTATAAAATATTTAGATATTGGATATATGGATTTTAATAAAGATAATTATGCTACTACTTTTGATTATAATAAGTTTTATGCATTGTTAAATGATACTCTTAGAATTTATTCTAAAGAGTTTATTGTATATGACATAGAAAAGATTAATAAAAATAATTCTCTTGAAATAACAGTGATACCTTATGATAATAAAAATATTTTTATGGAAGGATTATTGATACTTGTGTATTTATTTATAATGAGTTTATTAACTATAATTCATTTAATTTTAGGGTATAAAAAAAGGGTAGAAAAGTAAGATACTTTTCTACCCTTTTTAGAATAAATTATTTAAGATTTATTTAGCGTGTCTTGATGACATTCTGCTTTCTCTTCTAGTGATAGCATCGTTATATCTTCTTTTATCATCTTCAGTAACTAAATCTAATTTTGGAACTGGAGTTGGTTTACCATCTTCATCTACTGAAATCATAGTAAAGTAACATACATTTGTATTTTTAATTGTATGATCTTTAATATCTTCAGAAATTACTTTAATACCAATTTCCATTGATGTTCTACCAGTGTAGTTAACTGATGCATGGAAAGTAACAAGAGAACCAATTTTAATTGGATTTTTAAATAAAACCATATCAACTGATAATGTAACAGCATACATTCCAGTATATCTTGCTGCACACGCATATGCAACATGGTCTAGCATTTTTAAAATTTCACCACCGTGAACATTTTTTCCAGAAAAGTTTGCTTTATCTGGAGTCATTAGCATTGTCATAGTTAGAGATTTTTCTCTTTTTACTTCTTCACTCATTTTAGTAACCTTATTGTTATATATTATTAAAAATTTGTCCTATTATAAAATAAAAACGTAGTATCTACGTAGCAAAATGGAAAAAAGCTAGTTTAGTTTGCAAAAGTATGAAAAAAGGTAACAGTTTTAAAAAGTCTATAGTTGATTAGACTTAATGAGTATATTTTTCATTAAATTCAGTGTAACTTAATGTTACAGAATAATTATATAATAACTAAATTTATTTGATTATTCCACAATTTGTAATTAAAATATATTTTAATTATTTGGAAAAAATTAATAATAAAATAATTTTTAGGCTATATTTAATATGTGTTGAGTTAAAATAATTAAAACGTAATTGTAAATTAATAATTTTATTAGAAAAAGGGGAGATATTATGAAAAAGCTATTGTTGATTGGTCTTGTTGCGGTGTATTCATTTTCTACCGAGATTACACTTGGTGTTGTTCCTCAACAAAGTCCTTTAAAATTATCTAAAAAATGGACAAAAGTAACAAATTATTTATATGAAAATACTGGAATAAAAGTTATTTTTAAAACACAGAGATCTATTCCTAAATTTGAAAAAGAATTATATTCGGGTAAATATGATATTTCTTATATGAATCCTTATCATTTTATTGTTGCAAATAAAAAACAAGGATATGAAGCTTTTACAAGAGCAAATAAAAATATCGTAGGAATTGTTTTAGCAAAAGAGAAAAAAATAGATTTTACAAAAGAAAACCTAAAAGGTAAAACTTTTCTTTTCCCTGCTCCAAACGCATTTGCAGCTACACTATTACCAAAGTTTGAGTTTAAAAAGAATTTTGATTTTGATATAGATAGGGATGGGAAAGTATTATATGTAAATTCTCATGATTCTGTTTATAAGGGTATTTCACGAGAAATTGGATATTTAGGTGGTGGTATTGTACGTACATTTAACAATTTTCTTGATAAAAATGATAAAGATAAATTGCATATAGTTTATAAAACTTCTGCATATCCTAGTCATCCAATTGCTGCTCATCCAAGAGTTAAAAAAGAAATTGTAGAAAAAATTCAAAATGCATTCTTAACAATGCCTATTGAATTAAAGAAAATTTTAAGTATAAAAAATTTCAAAAAGACTGATTCTTCTGAGTATGATATTATTAGAGAAATTGGTGTTAAAAATAAATAAGAGTTTATAATGTCATTTAAATATAGGTTTATTTTATCTTTTGTACTTTTAGAAGTATTCTTTATTATATTAATTGTAACTATGAACTTTATTGCAATTAGAGATTCATCAGATAAATTAATTAAAGATAAAATAGAATCTAATATTTCTTTCTTGGAAGAGCTTGTAAAGGTACCTATTAGTATCTATGATTTGGCTACGTTAGATAACTTGGTTGAATCTACAAAAGATTTAGAGTATATAAATTCTATAGTTGTTTTAGATGCTCAAAATAAAATATTAACTAAGCTTTTTCAATATAAACATGGAACTATTGATGAACTACTATCGTCAAATGAAAATAAAAATATAGTTCTAGATGATGAAACATATGAAATAAGATATAAAAAGATTAATGAAGATGATATTAATCTAGGTTCATTAATTATAGTATTTGATACTACTGAAAATTCAATGTTTATTTCATCAAATAAAAATCGTACAATATTTATTGTATTAATAGAGATTATTATCTCAACTATTTTATCTTTTATAATAGGTTCAAGACTTACAAATATGCTTACAAACCTTTCTTTAGTTGCTGAGCATATTGGAGAAGAAAAACAAATAGAAATTCCATATCAAGAAAAAAGCGATGAAATAGGAATACTTTCAAAATCTATGCAACAAATGCAGTATGATTTAAAAACAAGAAGTGATAGGTTAAAAACACTTGCTTTAGAACTAAATAAACAAAAAAATGAATTAATAGAAGCAAATAAATACAAAGATGACTTCTTAGCAAATATGAGTCATGAATTAAAAACACCACTTAATTCTATAAATGTAATCTCTTCTGTAATGATGAAAAATAAAAAAGGTAAACTTGAAGATGATCAAGTAAAAAATCTTAGTATTATTAATAAATGTGGTAATGATTTACTTTACTTAATAAACGATGTTTTAGATATTTCAAAACTAGAAGCAGGTGAAGTCTCACTTAATCTTAAAACTATAAATATTAAAGAATTACTTATTGAAATCAAAGATATGTTTGAACCTCAAACTAAAAATAAAGGTTTAAATTTTGTTTTTGATTTTCCTTTATCAAATGAATATATTGTAAGTGATGATAATAGAATAAAACAAATAATTAAGAATCTACTTAGTAATTCACTAAAGTTTGTAGAAGAAGGTTCTATTAAATTAATCGTAAAAGATTTAGATAAAAATATACAAATCATTGTAAATGATGATGGTATAGGTATTCCAAAAGAAAAGCTAGAACATATTTTTGATAGATTTAAGCAAGTTGATGGAAGTACAACACGTAAGTTTGGAGGTACTGGTTTAGGTCTTGCTATTTGTAAAGAACTAGCAGTATTGTTAAATGGAGACATAATTGTGGAAAGTATTGAAAATGTTAGTACAACATTTACTTTAACTATTCCAAAAAATGAAAGTGATATTAACCTTAATAGTGTAAAAGAAATTGCTAAAGTATCTGAGCCTTTAGCTGTAAAAGAAGAGACAACTGATTCTTTTATTGATTCTTCAAATGATAAAAAAGAGAAAAATGTACTTGAAGAAATATTGATTTTAAATAATGACCCAATTTCTTTTATGTCAATAGTTACAGAATTGAAAAAAACTTATAAAATTACTCAAGTTAATTCTTTTGATAAGTTAGAAGAAAAGATAAAAGAGGTTGATTTTAAAAATACTATTATTGATATATCTAACACTAATATAAATGATGAAGATATCTCTTCTTTAAAAAGCTCAAATACAATTATCATAACAGATAATTTAGATGTGGAACTAAGTAATAAAGAAGAATATTTAGCAATTTTAAATAAACCTATTGAAAAAGAAAAATTATTACAAAAAATTAAAGGATAAATAATGAATAAGTTTACAGTACTATTAATAGATGATATGCAAGAAAACTTACATAGTTTAAAATTAATATTAGATGATAACTTTGAAAATGAACTTATTATTCATGAAGCCCAAAATGTACATGATGCTTTATTGCTTATTATGACTTATAACATTGATTTAATTTTATGTGATATACAAATGCCTGATATGGATGGCTTTAAATTTATTGAGTATTTACATGGAATGAATGAAACAAAAGATATTCCTGTAATGTTTATTACTGGTATTTATGCAAGTGATGAATGTGTAAAAAAAGGTTATGATTTAGGTGCTATAGATTATATTTCAAAGCCTATTGATGATGAAATCTTATCTTCTAAATTAAAAGTTTATATGAATTTATATGAGAAATTAAAAGAAGATAAAGAGATTATTTCTGAAAAAGACAAGCTACTTGCAGAGCAAATAAAGATCACTTCTATGATTAATAATCTACAAGAATTTTCAGAAGAGTTATATAGAAATATTAGTAATAGTAAAGATTATAAATCACTATTATCTGATGAAGATAATATGATTGATATAGATTCTGCTATTAAGAAGCAATGATTAAATCATTGCTTCCATTTCACTTTGAGTTAGTGTTTTAACACCTAAACTTACAGCTTTTTCGTATTTACTTCCTGCATCTTCTCCGTAGATTAGATAGTCAGTTTTTTTAGATACAGATGAACTTACTTTTGCTCCTAAGGCTTCAAGGTCTTTTTTTATTACACCTCTACTTTTAGTCATAGTTCCTGTTAAAACTACAGTTGTATCTTTAAATGCATTTTCTTCAACTTCAACTCTTACTTCAACTTCTGGTTGAATAATATCAATAAGTTTTAATACAAGTGTATTGTTTACTCTCATAAACTCTACAAATGATTTAGCCATTTGTTCACCAATACCATCAAGAGCAATAAGTGAATCTAAATCAATATTGATTACATTTAGTCCAAATTCTAAACAGATTTGTTTTGAAGCTACTTCTCCAATATGTTCAATTCCTAAAGCATTAATAACTCTATGAAGCGCAGTTCCTTTTGTATTTGCAATTGCATTTAGTAAGTTTGAGATTTTCTTCTCTTTAAAACCTTCCATATCTTGCATATCTTCATATTTTAGTGAATATAAGTCTAAAATATCATATATCTTTTTCTCTTTTACTAATTGCTCAACTATTTTAATACCTAAACCATCAATATTCATACAGTTTTTAGATGCAAAATAGATTATTGAGTTTGTTACAATACTTGGACAATCTAAGTTCTGACATTTAATAAGTGTACCTTCATCTAAAAGTTCACTTTGGCATTCTGGACATTGTGTTGGTCTTAGAACTTGTTTTTGACTTCCATCTCTTCTATCATGAAATACCTTAGTTATTTTTGGAATAATATCACCAGATTTGATAATAATTACTTCATCATTGATTCTTAAGTCTAATCTTTCTATTTCATCATAGTTATGTAAAGAAGCTCTCTCAACCATACTTCCATCAATATGAGTTGGCTCAACAGCAGCAACTGGAGTTATAACACCAGTTCTTCCTACTTGTTGAATAATATCTTTGATTTTTGTAGTTTTTTCAACTGCTGGAAATTTATAAGCACAAGACCATCTAGGGAATTTTACTGTGTACCCAAGCTCTTCTTGAACTTCAATATGATTGATTTTTACAACCATACCATCAAGCATCATTTCAATACTATCACGTGCAGCGATAATTTTGTGGTAAGTTTCTTCAATCCCATCAACTTCTTTTGTAATAGTTTGTAAAGGTGGTGTAGCAAAACCAAGTGAGTAAATATACTGCATCATATCAGATGTTCTATCAAAGTCTAAAGTATTTTCACCAACTCCCCATACATTAAAAAATAGTTTTCGCTTAGCTGTGATATTTGGATCAAGTTGTCTTAAACTCCCGGCAGCTGCATTTCTAGGATTTGCAAAAGGTGCTTCTTCGTCTTTAAGTCTTTGTTCATTGATTTTCTCAAAGTCACTTTTTTTGATAACTATTTCACCTCTTATTTCTAAAAGGCCTTTTTCTTCTATTTGAAGTGGAATAGAGTGGATAGTTTTTACATTGTTTGTAACATCTTCACCAATACTTCCATCACCTCTAGTAATAGCTTGCTTTAAAAGTCCATTTTCATAAATAAGATTTAATGAAGCTCCATCAAATTTAGGTTCACACATAAATTCTAAATTTGTATTTACTTTTTTTGCTCTATTTATCCAATCTACAAGTTCTTGAGTATCAAATACATCTTCTTGTGACCACATTCTAGATAAATGTGATGCTTTTTCAAAGCCATCTAATACATATCCACCAACTCTTTTATTTGGTGAATTTGGATGTGAATTTTGAGGATATGTTTGCTCATAGGCTAAACATTCCCTTGAAAGTTTATCGTACTCTTCATCAGTAGCTTGTGGATTATCCTCCACATAATAAGCATGTGCCCAAGATATCATTTTTTCTATTTGTATTTTATATTCATCATGTGTAAAAATTTCAGTCATTTATTCTCTTTGGTATTTTTATAAGTTGGTATTGTATCGAAATATATCATACATTCATTTGAAGCAAATAAATTGTTATTAAATGAACTAAAAATAACATTCTCTAAAAAAAAGTGTTATAATATATGAATATTAAAGGAGGGAGTATGGGAAATCTCGAAAATCTTAATTTTTATAAAAGTATTTTTGAAAAGTTATCTGTAGCAATATTTGTAGCTGATATCAAAACAGGGCAGATAATAGATGCTAATCAAGAAGCATGTAATTTAATTGATTTACCATATACCGAACTGATTAAATTGCATCAGTCCCAACTTCATCCTCCTTTTGAAGATGAAAAAATCAAACTTCGATTTAAAAATCATATTCAAATGCTATTAGAAAATAAAAAAGTTAATCCTGCTGAACATGTTGTTTGTGACTCTAAAGGAAATCATATTCCTGTTGAAATAACTCCTACCTTAGTAACTTTAGAAGATAAAACTTATATTATAGGTTTATTTAAAGACTTAAGAGAAAGAAAAGAACATGAAAATGTAATCTCTTATTATGATAAAGCTATGGAAAAATCTTCAACATTTTTAGCTTTTGTTGATGAAAACTATATTTATCGCTCAGCAAATGATGCCTATGCTAAAACATTTAATAAAACAAAAAAAGAAGTAATAGGAAATACTGTATCTAATGTAGTTGGAGCTAATTATTTTGAAACAACAGTAAAAGAAAGATTAAAAAGAACATTAAAGGGTGAATCTGTACATTTTGAATCAAAACTTGATCTTAATGATAAAATTATGTATTTAGAAGTAAATTACGAACCATATTATAATATTGAGAAAAAAATCAAAGGTGTAGTAGTAACTGTACATGATATGACAAGATATAAAGAGTATGAGCTTGAAAATATTAGAAAAGAAAAACTTCTAGTACAACAATCAAAAATGGCAGCAATGGGAGAAATGCTTGAAAATATAGCTCACCAGTGGAGACAACCTTTAAGCGTAATTTCTACTTGTGCAAGTGGTATTAATCTTCAAAAAGATTTTGGAACCCTAACTGATGAGATGCTTCTAGAGTCTTTAAAAAATATTGTAAATACAACTTCATATTTATCTGAAACAATCAATGACTTTAAAAACTTTTTTGAAAGAGACAAAGAAAAGAAAAACTTTAATATTAACAATAATATTGATAAAACTCTTGATTTAATTGAGATGGGTTTTTCGAATAATGAGATTTCTGTACTAAAAGATTATAAAGACAGTATTGTAATACATAGTTATAATAATGAATTTATGCAAGTTTTATTAAATATTATGAACAATGCCAAAGATGCAATCATCTCAAATGAAAAACTAAAGAATAAAAGAAAAATTATTTGTATAAGTATATACAAAAAAGATGGTAAAGCCATAATAGAAATAAAAGACAATGCAGGTGGAATAAAAGACGATGTAATGGATAAAATCTTTGAACCATATTTTACAACTAAACATCAAAGCCAAGGGACAGGTATCGGACTTTTTATGACAAGAGAAATTATAACTAAACATATGGAAGGTATAATTGAAGTCGAAAACACTAGCTATGAAATCGATGGTATTGAATATAAAGGCGCATTATTTAGAATTATCATTTAGTTATTTTATATACAAATCCACATAAAATAATATAGAAAAAATAGAAAAACCAACTAATTGAATCTTTCAAAGTACTATGAAATCATAGTTTTTTAAAAAAATGAATATTACATTTCTGTTACAAAAAAACTCTATCTATCTAACATTTAATTATTTTTTAAATAAAACTCAAATAATCTCTGCTATAATTTATACATAACAAGGTGGGAAAAGATATGAGTTATTTAGATATATTTATAATTGGTTGGAATTTAAACGCTTTAATGTTTGTAATAAATTTTTTAATGGCTATAAAAGTAATCTCAAGTCAAGATAAATCAAGACTACAAAAAGAGAGTGAAGTTTTAAAAGAATTAAAAAATGAACTTGATCAATATTATCCTTATAGAACATACACAACACTTGTAACATATATGGTTCCTTTTACTGCATTCTTTAGAATGACTCTAAGAATCATAGAAATGCAATTTTTCTTCCAAAAAAATGAAGATGCAAAGATGTTTGATTTTATGGTGTATAAATACATGACAGATATAAACAAGGCTAAAAATAGAAACTAATTTAATAAAAACATTTTTACCACATATTTTTTTTATAGAATACTCCAAAGGAAAAAAATGAGCAATCTTTCACGGCGAGAATTTATAAAAAAATTACATCTATTTGGATTAACCCTTGCTTTTTATAAACCCACTAATTTACTATCAACTAACCTTAAACCTTATTATCCTCCCTTATTAACTGGTATTAGAGGAAATCATGAAGGTACTTTTAAGTATGCACATAAAATTGCTTTTGAAAATAAAAAATATAAAACAGAAGTAAAAATAGAAAAAGAGTATGATCTTATTGTTGTAGGTGCCGGAATTAGTGGGCTTTCTTCTGCTTATTATTACCTAGAAAATATTAATAAAAATGCAAAAATACTAATTCTAGATAATCATGATGATTTTGGTGGTCATGCAAAAAGAAATGAATTTATAGTAGATGGGAAAACTTTACTATCTTATGGTGGAACACAAAGTTTTGATAATATCTCTTCTTATAGTGATACTGCAAATGATCTATTAAAGTCTTTAGGTATTGAGCTTTCTAAATTTGAAGAGTATTATGATAAAGATTTTTTTGATAAAAATGATTTAACAAGTGGAATTTTTTATCCAAAAGATACTTTTGATAATACTAATTTAATAAAAAGTGCACTTCCCATAAACACAAAGTTTATAGATTTTTCTAATGGATATATGCCTTATTTAAAAGAGGCTCCTAGTTTTAAATCTACACTAAAAGATATTCCACTAAAAAAAGAATTAAAAGACAAGTTACTAGAAGTTATTGAAGGTAATGAAAATATTAATGATTATGAAGATTTAAATTATGTTGAGTTCTTAAAAGAGTCTTTTAATATAAATGAAAAACCATTGCTTGAATTATTGTCAAATATTTCAAGTGATGATGCAGCTTTAGCTGGTAAAGCAATTAGTCTTGAAGAGGCAAAATATAGTAAGTTTCTAGGTTTATCAAAATCTATATTTGAACTTAGTAGTATTTTCTCTAACGATAAGTATATTCATCATTTCCCTGATGGAAATGCCACATTAGCAAGACTCTTAGTAAAAAGATTAATTCCAAGTATTTCAAACTTTTCCAATGTTGAAGAGTGTGTAAGTGCAAAGTTTGATTATACTAAGTTAGATAATAAAAGTAATAATATAAATATAAGACTAAATTCATATGTAAGTTCTATTGAAAATATAAATAATAAAACAAATGTTCAATATATAAAAGACGATGTAGTTTATGAAATACAATCAAAACATACTATTATGGCAGGATGGCATAGTGTTGCTGCTACTATTATAAAAGACTTACCAAAAAGACAAGAAAAAGCACTAAAAGCAAATGTAAAAATGCCTTTAGTTTATGTTCAAGTTGCCCTAAAAAACTGGAAGTTTATTAAAAAAGTAGGAATTGCCTCGACATACTGTCCTAGTTCTTATTGTCAGTTTGTAAATATGGATTTCCCGATTAATATTGGAAAATACAATGCTATTCGTAATCCTGATGAGCCTACAATTTTAACAATGATGAGAATGCCAAGTCCAACAGATATTGATAAAGAAGTGATTGAACTTTTAAGATTAGGTAGATATGAGTTATTAGGTACTTCTTATAATCAATTTAAAGAAAATATTAAAAATCAACTTGAAGAAATGTATTCAAAATATGGCTTTAACTATGAACGTGATGTTTCAGATATAACAATAAATCGTTGGTCTCACGGTTATACTTATGAAGGAGCTTTAGAGGAAGCTGGATTTAAAAAGAAAGAAGCAAGGAAAACTTTTGGGAATATTTATTTTGCAAATGCTGATTCTGCTGGAAGTGCGTATACAGATGCAGCAATTGATATGGCATATATGGCTGTTTCAAAAATAGCTAAAAGAGGATAATTTTAATTATTCTCTTCTTTTGCTACAAGTGAAAGTTCATAAAGCCAAACTTGTAAATCTTTCATATCATCAAAATGTTTAAAAGCATAGTCAATTATTTCTTCTTTATAAAACTTCTCATCAATTGGGTATTCTTTATAAGCATGAAGTGTTCCATATAAGGCTAAGTGTGCGTATTTATACTCTTTATCAATTCCTTTTGGAATTCTTTTATATCTAGGAGCACAAAGGTCATAGCCTTTTTCTTTTAGTTCATTTAGTATTTTTTCTAGCTCGGCTGCTTTTGTTTCATTTTTGATATATTCTCTATATACTTTTAACATAGGAGTTTTAAAGTCTCTCATTCCTGTACCTATATAATAAGTATCTCTTGTATAGAAGAAATAAAAACTTGAACTATCCATTCTATGTGTAGTTCCTTGCCAGAAGATTATTCCAACTTTTTCTTTCATTGGAGTTTTGTCTTTTGAGAATCTTGTATCTCTATATATTTTAAATAAAGATTTAGAAGCTTTTGGAATAGCATTTATTGTAGGTACTAATATTTGAAGTGTTTCACCCATCTCATCGACGAAGGCTTTATTTGGATTTAGAATATTCTCTTCCCAAATATGTCTGTTATTTTCAAACCATACTTTAGTATTATTTACATATAAATCTTTTAGGAACTTTGTTCCTTCTTTTTTAAATCCATCAAATTGCATTATATCACTTTAGTTTTTTTCATTATAGCAAATTAAGATTATAAGTTTTTAAACTAATTTTGAAGAGAAGTTTAAAAATAATGTAATATACTTATATCAAATTTAAATAAGGAATATAATATGAGAAATATTTATAAACTTACTATCTTAATGTTTTTAATTCTTGGACTAACAAGTGCAAGTGCAAAAGATGTTCTAACAAAACAAATGGTTACGAATCTATTATCAAAAATGGACAAAACTACAGTTGATTTAGATGCAAAAGCTTTAGGTGATTTACTAAGTGATAATGTACTTATAAAGATAGTCCTTCCTAAACAAAATGGAAAAAATCCAATAGTAAGTCCCAATAAAAAACAATATATCTCTTTGTTAAAGCAAGCATGGGCTAAAAATAAAAACTATAAATACCAAAGATATAATGTTAATATAGAAATATCTAATAATAAAGCTATTACATCTTTTAATGCAAAAGAAAGTATCCAAGTAGAAAATAAAACTATAGATACTTACT
>Ga0193952_1000317_pt1 | contig 20718 bp, 12 predicted proteins | sample BB_3_MG_FD_140368 | JGI IMG/M metagenome (GOLD analysis project Ga0193952, IMG submission 140368) | Microbial mat bacterial communities from the Broadkill River, Lewes, Delaware, United States - BB_3_MG | ecosystem: Environmental > Aquatic > Freshwater > River > Microbial mats | place: USA... | reverse complement strand
GCTTGAACAAGGACTAAATGTAAAAGTTCTTCTTCTTCCTGATGGAGAGGATCCTGATTCTTTCGCAAAATCTCGATCTGCATCAGAATTATTAGAATATATTAATGAACATGAATCTGATTTTATTGTATTTAAGACTCGATTATTGATTGATGATACTAAAGGAGATCCTATACTAAAGGCTCGCTTAATAAGTAGTATTGTTAAGTCAATATCTATTATTCCTGATTCAATAATACGTTCAGTATATATTAAAGAATGTAGTTCTCTTTTAAAGGTTGATGAGAGAGTTCTCTATGATGAGATCAGAAAAGTTATGGGTAATTCGCTGGCTCCGAATCCTCAATCTGTAACAGAGCAGTCTAGTAATCTAAAGGCAATTACTAGTCGAAAATATAAATGCGATGTAGAGGAGAAGATGCTTGTAAGATATATTCTTCTTTATGGAAATGAACTAATCTTTGATGAGGAGGGTGAAGATCCTGTTTCAGTTGGAGCTTTTATTATTGAAGATATAAGAGCAGATAATCTTACTTCAGAAAATCCTATGTTTCAGAAATTCTTCGATGAGTATAATAAGCACTATAGAGATAATGGTTTTGACCAAAAACGTTTCTTTAGGGATAATGAGGATTCTGAATTAAGAATGTTAGCTGTTGATATCTTGTCTGAGCCATATGAGATGAGTAAGGTATGGACAAGAAATGATAATGATTTCGAAACAGAGCAAATGAAGCTAGAGGAATTGGTTGTCAAAAATATTAATGAATATAAGCAGAAAAAGATAGAACTAATGCTTAAAGATATTGATGCACAAATTAAGACTTTTGAGAGTAAGGGTGAGTTTGATGAAATAAGACAACTTATTCAAGATAAGATGATGTATCAGAAAGTTCGTAGAGAGTTAGCTAAAGAATTAGGAAATAGAACACTTTTTTAATATGAAGACAGTTGAGATAAATGATATTGATAAGATGGAAGAGTATATTTCACAATCAAACTTTTGTTATTTAGCATTAGTTGATTCTGAGGGAGTTCCTTATTCTCTTCCTATGAATTTCGGTTATGAGAATCAAACAATATATCTACACTCTGCTCCAGAGGGAAGTGCTTTTGACTACATAACAGCTGGGAAGCCAGTTTCAATAACTTTCTGCACAAATGCAGATCTTGTCTTTCAATCTGAAAAGATAGCTTGTAGCTATAGAATGAGAGCAGCCAGTATTATAGCAAGAGGGGAAGTTGAAATTGTAGAAGACATGGAAGAAAAAAGACATGCTTTAGACACAATGATGCAACATTTCACTAAGAAGTCTTTTGAGTACAGAGATCCTGCAGTTCGTAATGTCTTTGTATTTAAATTAAAAGCCTCGCAAATGACTTGCAAGGCTTTTGGTATTCCATATAGAGAAAGTCTAAAAATGTAATTAAATAAATTTCTCTCTTTTCTGCATATTAAGTAATCCCCAAACAAGAGTCGTTATAGCTATAACGGACGTAAAGATCTTGTTGTTGACTAACACTTTCTGCCATATCATAGGATTTGTCTTTGTAGACGATAGATAAGGATTAAGGAAAATATTCCATTGACTCTCTTGAAGCCATTCCTGCATTACTAGGTAGATAAAACAGACCACTATTACCATTACTGCGGTACCATTTCCACTTTTTGTTATTGTTGACAAGAAGAAGGACAAATTTCCAAGCAAAATAAGAGGGAATAAGAGAGAGAATAACATTCCAAAAGGATTTATATCAATCAACAGTATATGCGCAACTAGAAGTAATCCTAGTATTATTATTGCGGCAACAGCATATATCATAACAAGACGAACTAGCCATACCTTATATCTATAATTAGGTATTCCAAAGAGAATCTCAATAATCTTAGAGTCTTGATCATTCTGAATTCCAAAGCAAGCAGGGTAGAAGATTAATAGCATACCAGGAATCAAAGTGATAATATACAGATCTTTTACTTCAAAGATTGACTCGTCAAAGAGAGCTATTGTAGCTGTTAAAAGATAAAAACCAATAGCTGCTAACAAGAAGTATATAAACTTGTTAGCAAAGATGATTTTCTGATTATATCTAAATATTGTTTTTAGAAGTTTTAGTCTTTCTTTCATATTAATTCTGTTTTAATAGCCATAAATATGAATCTTCAAGAAGAGGATTTACATTTATTGCTCCTTCGTATGGACTATCCTGACTTAAGCAGCGAACTCTGATATTATCATCTACTTTCATATGATGAATAACTAGATAATCCTTCGTTGCTTCAGTGAAATCATCTGCAGGAACTTCAAATTGCCATACATGGTTCATTGCTATATCAGTCATATCTTCTGGTTCTCCGAAATATTTTAATTCTCCCTTATTAATTACTGCAACTTGATTACAAGAAGATGCAATATCCTCAATAATATGAGTCGAAAATATAACAATACGTTTCTTTGATAATTCTACAAGTAGATTTCTAAAACGGATTCTCTCTCGAGGATCAAGTCCTGCAGTAGGCTCATCTACAACAAGAATTCTAGGTAGATGTAGAAGTGTCTGAGCAATACCTATTCTTTGCTTCATACCACCAGAAAATCCACCAATTTTCTTATCCTTATTCTCAATCATATGAACTGAGTCAAGAACCTGATTAATTCTATTTGTACGTATTTCAGGATCTTTAATTCCTTTTAATATTGCTTGATATTCAAGGAATTCCCAAGATGTTAGATTCTCATAAGTACCAAATTCTTGTGGAAGATAACCAATAAGCCCTTGTAGTTCTTCACGTTTCTCATTAGTATCAATACCGTTAATCCATATCTTTCCATATGTTTGTTCAAAGACACCACATATGGTACGCATTAGAGTAGTTTTACCAGCTCCATTTGGACCAAGTAACCCAAACATTCCTGTATGAATATCAAGAGAAATACCTTTGTTAGCTTTGAAAGGATTATGTTTCTTACCTATAACAGGAACAGTTTTAACAAAACGATATGCAAGTCGTTTTATTCCACCAAATCTACCTTTTATAGCATCAATCTTAATATGCTCTTTATGTAGTTTATTTGATAATCTAAGAATCATTATTCCTGAATAGTAGCAAGTTGCAACTAATACACAAAGAACAATTTTCTCATTTGCAATCGCTATATAGATTGAATTTACAAGAGGTAGGAACCAGTATATAAGCCATCGTGTTATTTTATTGATTTTAGCTATTCTCTTTTTCTTATTACTATCTAAATACTTTTGGATATTTCCTAGACAGAAGATAGCTATTCTCCATACGAAGAAAGAGAATATTCCAATCCAAAAGCCACTACTTAGATATGAAAAAGTGAAATATACTAGGAAGCCTAATACTGGAATTTGCCACATTAATTCAGCTAAATCTGATAGTTTCTCAAACTTATTCTCAAGTCCAAGTCGTTTCCTAATTTTCTTACCAGATAACCATTCTCTAGTCATTCTTGGTTCTCTGTCGTAGATCTTGACAAGATTTTGAACCTTTATAGTAATCTCTTCATCTGGAGAAATTATTGAAGTATCTGCTTTCTTAAGACTATTAAGAATAAACCATGATATGCTTGGAACTCCAACAATAGTTAAGAATAAGTATAACATCTGAAAAGTAAGAGAATCTACTTTTGTGTATATTAAACTTATAATTCCTATTGCAATAGCAAGCTGAGTAATCTTGATATAGATATTCAATTCTCTCATCCATTTCAATGCACTCTCCATTGCAGCATAAAGAGTAGGTATAAAAATAAGCGTTAGAAGTGTACTTACAGATAATCCACCAATCACTGTTATGGCAAAAGGAGCTCCAATAGCTGATACATATTCCTGATTACCCATAGCAAGAGGAAACATAGCAATGATTGTTGTTATTGCTGTAATTAGAATAGGCCTAACTCTTGCCATTCCTGACATTATGATTGCTCTATTCCTATTTATGCCTCTTTTTCTTAGAATATTTGTATAGTCAATAAGAATGATCCCATTATTTACAACAACACCAAGTAGTATAATAAATCCAATAATAGTATTAGAGTTAAATAGAGAATTCCCAGTGAAGATAAGACCTAAGAACGATCCAATTGCAGCAAGGGGTATTGAGAACATAAGTACGAAAGGTGTACTTATAGATTCAAATACTGAAGCAAGAATCATAAAGATTAAGATAAAGGCAGCAAAAATCATGAAGATATAATCACTTGTTGTATCTTCTTTATGTATTACTTCCACAGCTATTCCAGCTGGTAGTTTTAGGTTTGCTACAATATCATCAATCTTTAATCTTGTTCCTTCTAAAAGAGTCTTTTCTTTTTGTATTTCTTCGTCAATATAATACTTGATAGCTATCTCTTTTTCTTGGTTGACACGTTTTATTTGTGCTTTACCAGGGGTTTTAATAATCTTTGAGAAAGATGATAACTCGTGATTTGATCTAGAAGAGCCTTGAACAACCAACTCTTTAAGATTATCAATACTTTTCTGTTTTTCTTTGTTTAATTGATCTAATCTATCAGCCTCTTCATCTTTAATATTAATAGTATATTCTTCATTATTATATTTGAATTTAGAAGTCGTAGATGTCTGATCGTTAAAAGTGTTTAATTCTTGGGCAACAGCAATAGGAGTTATTCCAAAAAGTCCCATTAGATGTTGATCAAATCTTATCTTAGCCTCTGGACTACTCTCAGAATAATTTAATCGTGAATAGTTAATTTCTTCTAACTCATCGACATAGTATTTAACATCTTGAGCAAGATTTGTCATTTTTTCAAAATCTTGTCCTTTAATGATAATCTTCTCAGCACTTGATCCAATACCAAACATACCAAGCATAGCTCCACCCATATTGTCACCACCTCTAAACTTTTCGTTAGATTCAGATGCTTCCATACTAATTTCAGCCGTTTCACTTATCCCAAAAGTTAGTTTTTGTATATCTTCACGTATATCTGATAGTTTACGAATATTAGTTTCTTTGAAATCGTCTTTTATTTTAATAATTACTTGGGCTTCCTCTTCATAGACTTTAGAAATAATATCACCTCTTTCCTCAATGCTTTCAAGTTTTTTCTCAAGTTCTTTTACAACTACATCTGTCTTTGCAAGAGTTGAGCCAGGAGGCATATCCACATATACGTCAAACTGCTTTATCTCTGTCTGCTTTAGAGAATCCATGTTAAGAGATAGACATCCAATGATAGTAACAAAAAAGAGAATAACAGCTCCTACTATTGTTCTAGCAGGATTTCTTAAGCACATCTTTAAAAGTAAAATATAAATCTGCATCAATCTGTTATGGTATGGAATAGCCTTTAGATTGATAAAATCCTTTTTCGTATTTCTTTTTAAGAAATAGTGAGTTGCCATTGGGATTAATAATAGTCCAACTACCAGTGAAAGAAGAAGTGTAGATATAATAGAGACACCAATATGTCTACCAATTAGTTTTGCAAGAGGATCACTTGCAAAGATGAAAGGTAAAAAGACGGTTATGGTTGTAAGCGTTGCTGCAAATATAGATCGCCATACTTCACTAGTACCTTGCGTTACAGCTTTATCAGGACTATAACCTTTGGATGAAAGTCGATATATATTTTCCATTACAACAACAGAATTATCGAGTAGCATACCAATAGCTAGTGCAATACCTACAAGAGTCAGTGCGTTTATTGAGATATCGTATGCATAAAAGAAATTGAATGCTGAAAATACAGAAGCTGGTATTGCGAGTGATATAACAGCTACTATTCCTATATTCTTTAAGAAGAGCCATAAAATTATGATTGCTAATATACCCCCAGTAATAGCTAAATTTATTATCTGATTAATATTCTTTTCCATTGTATCAGCAGTGTTGCTTTGTACAATAAGTTGAACATCTTTGTTCTTTAGCTCTAGATTGATAGCATCTATAGCTTCCTTTGTTCTATCAGATAAGTCTATTAAGTTAACTTGAGAGCTTTTAGTCATGACTGCTGTGATAGCATCTTTCCCATTAACTCTACTGTATGATTCTTCTTTCTTAAAGCCAAATCTTATATCTGCAATATCTTTTAGAAGAATAGACCCTTTGGGTTCAATAACAATATTTTCTAATTCGTTAAGATTATTATACTCTGAATATACATTTACAAAATACTGTTTGTTATTATCATGTACACTCCCAGTAAAGGTTCTTTCTTTTTGACCTGAAGAAATTATAGATGCTATTTTTGAAGGAGTGATATTTAAAGCTTCACATTTTTTATGGTCAAGAATAATATCAAGTGATTTTTCTCTACCTCCATAGATATCTACACTTGCAATACCATCGATACTCTCAAGTTTACTACGAATATCTTTATCAGTAACATTTCTGACTCTATTAACGCCTCCAGATCCAATTATCTGAAGACTCATAAATTGATTACTTACACTTCCCATTCCTGCCTTAAATAGCTGAACAAAGAGTCCCTCAGGAAGAGTTGTTTTTATAGAGTTTAGTTTCTGCTCTAATTTAAGATATGCATACTTAATATCTACATCATTATTGTAACTGACTGTGATTGAAGCACCTCTATTATTTATTCTTGTCTCAATCTTATCGATACCTTCCATTGCAGAAATAGCACCCTCTGTTGGAATTACTCCAGTTTGTTCCAAGTAACTTGGATCAACTTCATTTTGCGAACTAATTTGTACCATCAGAACTACTGGTTCTGGAATGGGATATAGCTCCATAGATAGCTGTTTATATGAGAAGAAGCCTAAAAGACTCAATCCAATAAATAGCATACTAATCAGTGTTTTTCTTTGAATTATGAAATTCATGAAATATGTATTATTCTATTTTTTTACAAAAAGTCTATCTATTGAGTAGTATAGACATGGAATTACTACTAATGTCAGTAGGGTAGAAGTGATCAAACCTCCAATTACTGCAATTGCCATTGGTGAACGTAGAGCTGCACTTTCTCCAAACCCAAATGTTAAAGGTAATAAAGCAAGAATTGTTGTAAGACTGGTCATTATTATTGGTCTTATCCTTTGTAAACCTGCTTGTTTTATAGCTTCTGTGAGTTCCATTCCATCTTTCTTTAATCTGTTTATTGCATCAACAAGTATGATGGAGTCATTAACTGCAATTCCTACTAACATTATTATTCCAATATATGCCATGATATTCAGAGATTGTCCAAGAATGAAGAACGACAATAAAGAACCAGCAACAGCTAAAGGTATACTCAGTAAAATTGTAAAAGGATGAACTAATGATTCAAATTGCGATGCCATAACCATGTAGACTAGAATAACAGATAGCATTAGTGCAAAGGCAAGGCTTCCGAATGACTCAGCTCTTTTTGCCTCTTCTCCACCAATCTTTATTCTGCAGTTAGATGGTATATCTATGGTTGCAATATCTGCTTTTATATCAGTTACTACTTTATCAAGTACAGCTCCTTTTCTAAGATTTGCAGATATCTTTCCTATTCTATTTTGACCTTTTCTTTGTATCTCTTTTGGAGAATAGTTAGTCTCAATAGTTGCAATTTCTCCAATTCGATACTTTTTACCACCAGATATAACTTCTATCTCAGATAGATCTTTTAAAGCAATCTTAGGTAAAGCAACTCGTATAGATTTTAATTCTCCTCCTTTTTCTATACTTCCAGCTTCCTTACCAGATAGAATATCTTTAATCTGAGAGGTTACATTATTAATATCAATTCCAAGAACACCTGCTTTAAGTCTATCGATCTTTACATCAATTTCAGGGGCCCCCTTCTCGAACGAAGAAGAGACTTCAAATAAATTTTTATTCTTAATAAGTTTTTCACTAATCTGATTACTTATATGCTCAAGCTCTTTAACTTCTTGACTATAAACCTCAATAATGATAGGAGCTTCGTCTGTTCCAAGTACAGTACCTAGAGCGGATTGATCGCTTAAGAATTCAAGGTTCATATTTGAATTTCCAACGATATTCTTATCAAGATATGCCATAAGTTGGGAAACAGAGATATTACTTTCTTTCTTTAGTTTTATATCTATTATTGCTGTATTCTTATCCTCTTGTCCTCCCTTGCTACTATTAGAAACAAGTTTTGGTCCAGTATGTGAGTATATAAAATCAAGATTATCCCCTACAATATCTTTTGCAATTGATTCAATTGAATTTACAGTATTTGCTGTATTCATAAGTTCACTCCCTTCTTCAAGAGTAAGTCTGATAGAGAATTTATTACTTTCTGTCTTAGGCATAAAGTCACTACCAATTAAAGGTATTAAGAGTGAAGTCACACCTACTATTACAAATGTCCCAATTATGATAGGAATTCTTTTTGTAATAATTCTTTCAAGAAAATGACCATACCATGCGAACTTATTATTTGATTTATCTTTTTTATGCGTAATATTCTTCTTAATGAATCGAGAAGACAGCATAGGGATAACAATGATAGCTACAAATAAAGAAGACAATAATGAGAAAGCGACGGTCCATGCTTGATCTTTGAATAATTCTCCAGATGCTCCATGAAGGTATACTATAGGAAGAAATACGACTATAGTCGTTATTGTAGATGCTGTAATAGCACCTCCAACTTCAGCTGTTCCCTTTATCGCTGCTTCTTTAGGAGGTAGACCTTTTTCAAGGTTTCTAAATATACTTTCCATCACAACAATAGCATTATCTACAAGCATACCAGCACCAAGTGCTAAACCTCCAAGAGTCATGATATTTAATGATAAGTCATTAAAATACATTAGATTGAAAGTTGCAATGATTGATATTGGGATAGAAAGACTTACAATAAGTGTTGTGTTTATTCTTCTAAGGAAAACGAAAAGTACAATCATAGCAAGAATAATTCCTGTAAGAGCTGAGTCTTGAACTTCTCCAATAGCATCTGAGATAAATTTCCCTTGGTTTTTTATTATATGAAATTTATATCCAGGTAGAGCCTTCTCAATATTCTTAAGAGTTTTATCAAGCTTTTCTATTGCAGAGACAGTGTTATATTTTGTCTCTTTATAAATATTAAGTCCTAAACATCTTTTACCATTATACTTTACTATATTTTCAGGTTCTTTATTAGCTAATTCAACAGTAGAAATATCTTTAAGATATATTGGAGTTTTATCGTTTGAAGAAGTATTATTACTATTTTCTGTAGTTTTATTATTAGTAAATCCTACAATAACGTTCTCAATATCTGTTAGGTCTTTAATAATTTTCATCCCTTTAACAGTGTATTGAACACCTGCTTCTGTTATCGTTCCTCCAGACACATTTCTATCTAGAGTTTTTATCTTAGAGACAATATCATTCGTTGATATTCCATAAGCTTTAAGGAGATAATCATTAGTATTTATTACTACTTCTGATTCTTCTTTACCTGATATATGAACATCTGCAATTCCTTCAATACGAATTAATTCGTTACGAATATAACTTTCAGCAGTCTTTCGTAATTCATCCATATTTGTTATGCTATTATGCTCAAGTGCAATTAGCATAATAGGTTCTGCATTGGGGTCAAATCGAGTAATATTGAATTCTGTGATATCTGTATTTTGACTATAAGAAGATAGTGCTTTCTGAATATCTAGAAAGGCAGCATCCATATCTTGTTCCCAATTATACTCTATTGTTATATTTGCTCGCCCTACCTTACTGGAAGATGATACAGAAAGTACACCTTCTTGACGAGAAGCTTGAGCTTCTATAGGCTCAATATATTGTTTTTCTATTTCCTCAGGAGGCCTTTCACCTGCCTTCATTTCTATGTATAGACGGGGATTGGTAAGTTTGGGAAACAGATCAGTTCCTAGTTTGTCATATGATATATATCCTAGAAGAATTATTCCAAGAATCATCATTAAGACTGTAACAGGGTATTTAACTGAAAAGCTTGTAATCTTTTTCATACTAATTTCCTTATTTCAAACTATAAATGTTTGATTATTTAACAATCTTAACTTTTGAACTGTTGCTAATCATCTCATAACCTGAGACAATGATTCTTTGATTCTTTTCTAAGCCATCAAGAACTTGGACCTCTGTATCTGTTTCCAGACCTGTTTTAATAGCTACTTCTCTAGCTCTATTTCTTTCAACAATAAATACTACTTTACCTCTTTCAGTTTCTCTTATTATTTCTTTAGGTATTACTATTGTTGAATCTGCTTTTTCAGTAATAATATCAGCCTTAATAAACATACCTGGGCGTAATTTTCTTTCACTATTATTGATAACAATATATCCATTGAAAGTACGGGTGTCCGGATTTACTGCTGGAGAGATCTGCGTTACATTTCCTAGTAGAGTATCGTTTTTAAGAGTGTAGTTTGTAACGTTAATTTTATTTCCTACAGAAACAGATGTAATACTTTTCTCAGAAAGTTGAATTTCCATATACATCTCTTCATAGTTCATTAATTGAAGAACTTTCTCTCCATTTGGAACTTTATTGTTTTCTGTATGATACGGTAGAGATACAATAACACTCCTAAATGGTGCAACGATATTAAGTTTTCCAAGACTTATTTCTGCATTTTCAAGATTATATTTTGAGTTGATATAGCTATTTTGTGAATTGTTTACTTCTTTAAGAGTAACACCTCCTTTTTTGAATAGTCTTTTCTGAGCCTCCCATTCGTTCTCTGCTATTTCAAGCCCTAGTTTCTTAGAGTCATATTGAATACTATTAACATACTCCTTATTCTCTAGCTTTATAATAACTGTTCCTTTTTCAACAAGATCACCAAGTTTAAATTTTTCTCCTGTTTTAGGGTTTATCATTAATTGATATTTCCCTGATGCTTCTGTAGATAAGTCCACTGTTTTTGAAGCCTTTGCAGTTCCAGTAGTGGTAACAGTCTGTTGAATAGAAGAGAAAGTTATGTCTTTTACTTTTACAGGAGTATTCACTTCGTTAAAAGAGTTATAGTTATTCCCCCCACATGATGCTAAAATAGCTATTGAAGCAAATCCTAATATATATTTAAATTTCGTTTTCATAATTCTATTTTAATAAGTTAACAGGTAAGTATGATTTATTCTCTTTGTAGTCCCAAAGAGTTTGTATCTTAAGATTTAAAATTTCTAGTTTATATGATATGATAGCATTGGTTAAAGCTTGTTTTTTCTGTGTTAGTTGGTCCTGAAATTGCTTTAGATCCATACCAGTTAAATTTCCTGTTTTATATTTCTCTAAATTCAAATCATAAGTTCTCTCTGAATTTTTTTCGTTTTGTCTGGCAATATCAATCTGGGCAAGAAGATTTGGAATGTTTCTGCATATCTTACGAACGCTTATTTCAATAGATTTCTTTTCTTCAGCAGCGTCTATTTTTGTAGATTCAATTGATGCTTCAGAAGCTCTTATCCTTGATTTTTTAGCCCCCCAATCCCATACTGGAATACTAAGTTTAAGAGATACAGATTGATCATCTTCAGGATTCTTGAACATATTAGATGCCTTTTCATTTTGGCCTAATAGTCCAAATGAAGCAGAGATACTCCCTTTAAATTCATTTTGTGCTCTTGTTTTTATTAAGTCAAAAAGAGATTGTTCCATGTTTATTTCCTTTTGACGAAGTTCCATTCTTTGACTTAAGGCATAATTTATAGCAGATTTCATTTCAACATTTACTGCATTAATCTCTACGTTAGCAAGTATTATGAAGTCTCTATCAAGGCTAATTCCTAGATTCTGCTTAAACTGATCTTTTGCATTTTCTAGAGTTATTTTTTTATTATATAAATCAGACTTACTTGATGCAAAGTTTACTTCAGCTTGGAATAATTCTTCTCTTTTTAGAAGCCCAGCCTCAACTTTATCTTTAACCATTATATAGTTAGCTTCTTGATTCTTGAATTCTTCTTCAGCAATAGTTAAGTTTTTCTGGTCTTTATATACTTGATAGTATTGTTGCGTTACACTTTTTTCAATATTTAGTTGATTGATAGCGTAGTTTATTTTTGCATTCTCATATGCCCATTCTAATTCTTGAAGCCTCATTTTGGTTCTATTATATGTAAAAAGAGGCTGTTCTATTGATAGGTATAATTTATTAGAGAATGTCTCATTCTGAATATCTCCTGTCTTTGAATCTTGCCATGACAAGCGATTATTTAGTGAAATTGTTCCATCTGTGTACTTTATTGGTTGTGAAACAGTAAATGTACCAGAAGAAGATTTTGTTGAGTTTGAATACCATGAAGATGTTCTTTTATCAAAATTTCTTTGGTTACTGTATGAGAATGGATCCAAATTCAGAGAGAATTGAGATTTCAAATCTGCATTTTGAGCATTAAGGTTTTCCTCACTTCTTGTCAGACTTAATCTCGTTTGTTTTAAACTAGGACTGTTTTGTTCAGCAATTTTCAATACATTCTCTAATGTAAACGTTTCTCTCTTTTGTCCAAGAGATATGCTATAGGTCGTTAATACCGTTACTACTAATAATAATATTCTTCTCATATGTTTTTTGTTATTCTTTAAGTTCCCATTTAACTGCATCTGCAACTATTGATCTAGAGCTTGATTTATCAGATAAAATTACTTTACCTTCTCCCTTTGAGAAATAGTAACTTCCCAAAGAGAACCAGCCATCTTCATTATCATCATCAAGATTTAAATCTACATTTGTTTTTCCATCATCGCTTATGACTTCAATATAATATCTCTGTATTGTATTTTGTTTATTGCTTCTTCGTCTAAAGTTCCATGTGTTAGTTGAGTAGTAGAAAGATACTTCGTAGTAACCTGCTTTATTTATATTTGCAGTCCATATTGCTTTCTTATTATTCTCTCCTGATTTGGCATAGTATGCTGATTTGACATATTTACCATATTGTCCTTCTTTAGCGAATAGAGTCCATTTTGATGGAGGTCTCCATGGCTCCATCTTTTTATATTTTACTTTTTCATCTTTAGTAGATGAATTAAGCAGTTGTTTTAATTTCTTTTCATGAATTTCTTGTACAATTTCAAATTCTTTGTCTTCGTTATCAACAATTATTGTATTCTTCTCTTTATTTTGAATAACTCTTATGCCATGAAATGCTTCATCAGATGATTCTTCAAATTTATCGAATCTTTGTGATGTTTTAGCTGGGATATTTTTAGATACATGTGTATTTGTTCTTATCATTACTGGCTTTGCACCTGTTACAATACCAATTTCATATGATGTATTTGCTTTTAAAACATATGAAAATTCTAGAGCGTTAGCCATTCTTTTAGAGAATGATCCTCGTCTTCTTCCTCCTTTATTTTTTAGTATGATTTTGAAAGAGATAACACCATCAACAGGTTCAAGATTTGAGACGTTTATCTTTATTTGAAACTTTTTCTCATCATCAATTTCTACTTTTGTTCCATTGATAGAATTTATTATAAATCCTGGTGTCTGTTTAGCATTATACCATGATTCTATTTGTTTGTCTAAATCAATGTTGTATTTCTCTTTTAGAAATGCTGAGAAGACTTTAAAATCAATAACCTGATATAAATATTGATTAAATAGTTTTGCTAGGTCTTCACGTAGCTGCTCTTTCTCGACTTTACTAAGTATGACTGCTTTTAAATAGTTCGCTTTGTTGTGAAGGATCTCTGATAATATTTCTTCGTGATCAAGGGATTCGTCTAATATATCTTTAAGACTTTTGTTTTCAAGATCTAGATTAGACAATTCTTGTTTAGTGACTCCCCCAAGATAAGCTAGCCACCAGTCTTGTCTTGATTGTGTTTCATCTTTAGTTAGGTTTTCAATAATTCCTCCAACAATGGGATAGTATGTAGATGATACAGCGTTTGTGAAAGTATAGAAATTAGGATAAAGACTATATATTTGATCATTAAAAGATGTCATTCCAAAGAATTGATCTTCATCTGAGTCCACTGCAGCAGAGGCTTCATCAGAAAAGAATAAATTATACATATTCCTTGAGAATATTTGAGCCTTTATATCTTTTTCTTTTACATTTTCATCTCGTCTTCTTCTCCATTTTAGTGTCCTTTTATATCGAGATTCAAAATCACTATCAGGCATTGTTAATCCTAATTCAGGAAGAATGACCACCTCAGGCTGAACAGTTTCATTGTGATTTGTCCACAATCTTTTGTAAGAATAGAATTGGGCAGGAGCTTCAACAAGAGTTACTCTTTTATATGGATATTTCCTTTTTTGTTTTATCTCATAATCAGTTATCATCGTCCTTATAAGAGATGGTATTGTATCTTTTATTTCAGAGAAGACTGATGTGTAATAATCATGTCCTTTCTTTATGTTGATACTGTATGTTATTGAATCTACCTTTATTTCTTGTCTTTCATACTCTCCAATTAACAATGATAACTGAGTTAGCGGTTTATTTGGTGTAAATATAAATTCTCCTGCTTTCATCGTTTTCATTTCTCCTTGTGAGATTGCAGTTAAATCTTCGCTAGTCTTTACTTTTAGAGTGAAGTTAGTAAACTTATATCTACCTACAACCTGTTGTTTTGGATTGTAATTTAATCCAGCAGTAGGATACCAATTTGATTCAGGGCTAAGTAATAGATAGTTACTGTTTATAAATGAATACTTTTTTGGAATATTAAATCCAAAATATGATAGTTTTTCGTTTCTCTTTTTACTTGGTATATCTGTGAAACATGTATTTTCATCTATTGTTCCAGAGTATTTAATAGATATTAATTTTTTTTCTCCTTGTTTAATATGGTCTTGTATCTCAATAATGTTTTCTTGTCTTTCAAAATTAAGATCTTTATTGTTTGACTTTATCTCGTTAAGAATAAGACCAGGATTAAGGCTAATGATGTATTTATCTAAATCGTTTCCTGTATTGTTTGATATTTGAATGTTTGTAGAACATGATATCTGTTCCTTATTGTGCTCAAGAGATATACTGTTATTATCAATATCAATATTTGGGATATTATAAAAATTGTTATTAATGTTGGCAAAATTAATTCTTCTAATATCGTTATCTTTATTATCCAACCAAATGGATGTTAGACTGTAAATACCAGTTAAGAATAGTAGTACAGAAAGAATTAGGTATCTTTTTATTTTACCTGGAGCATTTGCTAAACGATCTAGTTTTACGACGGTAAGTAAGATTAGCCCAATTCCCATTAATAGATACCCTCCTCTATGAAGCGTTAATGCTTCTATATTACTAAATCCTACTATATCTGAGTAAATAAGAGGGAAATGAAAGGATGTATAATCGAAAAGGGGATTTACTTTAGAACCTAAATAAATGACGCATACTCCTATGTACCCAAGAAGGATTAAAAATGTAATTGATTGATTCTTTACGAATGACATCATCACAAATGATAGTCCAAAGATAAACATTAGTGACGGTACAGATATTATTAATGGGTAAATTAAATACGGAATGATGTTAGGAATAGAGCCACTAGTTCCAAGTACGATTATATATGCAATAGAAACACTTATAAGGTTTAGACTTAGAAATAGCTTAAATGCTCCTAATGTTTTTCCAAAGACATATTCAGCATTACTCATTGGACGAACATAGATGACAACAGAAGTATCTAGTTTTTTATCTTTTTTTAAGAATCCTGAAGCAAGAAATACTGCAATAATAGATTGAATAATATTAAGAAACTTAATATTAGTATAAGGTACATTACCTGGAAGAGCATGAAAAGGCCATGCATCTGCTCCTGTATCTAAGTTTGTGATAAGATGAAAACCTCCTAAACAAACGATTGCTAAAATAGCAAAGATTTTAAAAAACCATGTCCGGTAAAGAGTCTTGCTTTCGTAGTTAGCTATTGTTTTTATATTTTGAAATGATAGCATTATTATGACCGATTTTAAATTATTCCTTTTGAATTCATATTCATTTTGTCTTTCAAGTAGTAATCCATGAAGTAGACATACGCATGCTCTAAGTTAGGAGAGATGCTTTTAGCATCTATATTTCTTAATTCATCTGCAACTAATTGAACTTCCCATCCTGTTGCACTTGGAATAGTTGATATAATAGGATATACTTCTTTCATGTGCTGGAATTCAGCATCAGTAAGGTTTGCTTGCCAAACGTGACCATTTGCCATCTCAATCATCTCTTCTGGTGTTCCCCTAAATTCAAGAACTCCTTTATTAAGTAGAGCAACATCATTACATGTACTTGAGATATCTCCAACGATATGGGTTGAAAGAATAATTATTACATCTCTATTACTAATGTCTGATAGAATATTTCTAAAACGAATTCTTTCTTCAGGGTCAAGACCTGTAGTAGGTTCATCAACAATAATGACCTTTGGCTCTCCTATAATGGCTTGAGCAATCCCAAGTCGTCTTTTCATACCTCCAGATAATTTAGAAGCTCTTCTCTCACGTACATCGTAAAGACCTACTTTGTCCAGTAACATATCGACTTCCTGAGTTCTTGCTTTCTTGCCTTTAATGCCAGATACTCCAGCAGCATAGTCAAGGAATTCCCACGTCTTTAACTTATCGAAAAAACGAAAATCCTGTGGTAAGTAACCTAACATACTACGTATTGCACGTCTATCTTTCTTGATGTCCAGTCCTTCGAATTTAATATCTCCAGAAGTATGTGAATGAAGAAGTGTAAGAATTTTCATCAGAGTAGTTTTTCCTGCTCCGTTAGGACCTAAAAGTCCAAACATACCTGAGTTAATCTCAAGATTTACATCTTTAAGAGCTTGGTGCCCCCCAGGGTAGATTTTATTAAGATTATTTATTGTGATTTTCAATTTTGTAGGTCGTTAATGTTTGATGTTCAATGTTGTAGTTTATAAATATAATGTTATTTGGTTTTTTATTCTGTTAAAGGGATGTTAATGCTAGATTATTCATATCTATTCTAAATATAGAATAACTGCCTTTATGACAATTGTTTGTCGAAAAGGTTTAACGATGCTTCTCTTAATTAGACGCATTGGAAAGAGAAAAAGTAACATTATTATTTAATAATATTGAAATCTAATTTTCAATCACATTCTTAGAATGAGTAAATCTCTTTGTGGTTTTACTTAACCATTCTTGTATTCCATCTATTAGTTGAGGGTTATTTACACTAATTATGAGTTTTGGATTGAATAGAATAAATGAAATGATAGAATCATATTTACATAACTTTGTAGCGAAATGATAAATGTTTGAATCGTTGTCTTTCTTTATAAAGATCTTTGTAACAGGGTATTTTTTTACTAGTTTTTTTGCTCCTTGTTCTGTCAAGTAAATAGAAACATCGTAATTTAATACACCATAGTTGCCTAGTACATCATTTTCGATTTTAAGGTGTTTAGGTGTGTATAAACATTGTATTGGTGATAGAGAGACGCTTTTGATATCTTCAATCTTGAATTTAATGTTTTTGTTCATTGTTGCAATATATGCCCAACAATACTCATTATTATTATCCATAGAGTATGCTTCAATAATAAATGATTTTGGGTAATCTCCTTGTAAACAGTGTTCTCGAACAATAAGTTGTTTCTTTTCAAGTATAGCCCTTTTTATGTTTTTCTGAACGCTGGAATTAGGTGGTAATAGTTGTTCAGAACTCTGAAGAGTACCAGCTAGTCGAACAAGTAAATCTTTTTTCATGTTCTCATCTAGGTGTAATTTTTGTATTGCAGCATCAATGTGGAAGGATTCCTCAATACTAATATTTAGTATTTGTTGAAATGCTCTATACGCATCGTTTTTCTTTACTATAGAATATCGACCTGTCTTACATTTGACGACAAATCCAACTTTTCTGATATCGTGGATGTAATTGAAGAATGTGCGTTCATCGCATTCTATGGAGTTAAGAATTGTTGATTTCGTGCATTCTGGCTGTCTACATAAAAAGAGTAAAAGTCTTAGAATTTTTTCAGTTTTTGTGTTTTTCATTGCTTTAGTTTTTCCGTAGCACTAAAGTATGAATACATTTTTAGAATACGAAGAGTAGAGGTCTGAAAATCATCAATTATATAGATATTTTGTTTATAGGTTTATTCTTATGAAAAAATTTCTCTAATGACAGGTAGAGATTTAAGATGTAGTCTTTTGTCGTTATGTAGCTCGTAGTAATGGATAAACGTGTTAAGAAGAATGTTTCTTGATGAGTGATTAAGTTTTAAAGAATTAAGATCTTCAAGTTTTATAGTTATTAGTTTATGTATAATGTATGAAGTGTTTGGGCCTGCAGATGAATTTCCTTTTGTTTCAGAGAACTCAGCTTTCTCGAGGTCGAAAAGATGATATTTCTCGGTGTAATTGTTTTTGGGAAAGTATCCTAGAAATTTGGTAAGATATAGCATGAAGAAAAGATGAAAATTGGCATATCCCTTTTCAATCGAATCGAGAAAAATAATAGAGTTCTTTATATAATTGAAAAGGTTTTCATTTGGAGTTTCTTCCATTATAACAGTATTTAAGAGTTGTGATATAAATACTGCAATGGTACTTTTGTGAACGTCAAATGGAATTTCGCGGTATACGTAACTTGATGATGCAGAAGTGACAGTATGAAGCTTTCTTCCTGTTTTTATGTTTATCTCAAATTCTATTACTTGCAGGGGGTGAAGGTAAATAGCTTTATTCTTTTTATATAAGGAGTTCCGAATAATATAGCTTTGTTTTCCATGTTCGAGAGTATAAACGCTACAGATAATGGCATTCTCTCCATATTTTGTGTGGTTCAAAATGATACCATTTGTAGTTGTGTTCATTAAAAGTGTTATTTTCTTTTGTTTAAGAAATCTACAAGTTTGGCTGTTGCTCGTCCACGATGAGATATTTTATTTTTCTCTTTCATGTCCATTTCTGCAAAACTAATAGTGTATCCTTCTGGCATGAAAATTGGATCATATCCAAAACCTTCATCTCCTTGTTTCTTTTCAAGAATATGTCCTTTTACACTTCCTTCAAAAAGAGTTTCTTTTCCATCTATGATAAGAGAAATAGATGTTCTGAATTGAGCTTTTCTGTTATTTTTGCCTTTTAAATTCTCTAGAAGTTTTTGCATATTGTCTTCAGAGTTCTTTTGTTCACCAGCATAACGTGCAGAATACACTCCTGGTTCATTGTTTAGAACTTCAACCTCAAGTCCAGTATCATCAGCAAAGCAATTCATTCCAAATTTATTATATATATACCAAGCCTTTTGAGAAGCATTGCCGTCTAGAGTGTCTTGTTCTTCAGGAATATCTTCTGTGCATCCAAGTTGTTCAAGGCTGATAAGAGAAATATCCTTGTTAAGGATATTCTGAATCTCTTTAAGTTTATTTTTGTTGTTAGTTGCGAAAACTATCTCCATCGTATTTTGTGTTTTAGTAACAAAAATATATAAATTGCGGATAAATCACTGATAATATTTACTTTTGTAAAAAAAATAAAGCTATTGAAAAAGGGAGTAGTAACAAAATCGACAGGTAGCTGGTATTCGGTGAAAACTGAAACTGGAGAAGTGTATGAGTGCAGGATGAAGGGTAAGTTCCGTATTAAAGGGATAAAAAGTACAAATCCTGTTGCAGTGGGAGATTATGTCTCGTTTGAATTGGGAAAAGATGATGCTAATGTCATTACAGGAATAGAAAATAGAAAGAATTTCTTAGTACGTAAGTCAATTAATTTATCTAAGCAGTCGCATATTCTGGCTGCTAATGTAGATCAAGCATTATTGATTGTTACAATAAATTATCCTACAACCTCCACCGTTTTTATAGATCGATTTCTTGTATCTACAAAGGCTTACGACATACCTGTTACCATTGTTTTTAATAAGTTCGATACATATTCAGATGCTGAGAAGGAGAAGCTTGCTGAATTGATAGAAATTTACGATTCAATAGGTTATAAATGTATTATAACTTCTGCAACTGAGGGTATAAATATTAAGAAAGTAGCTAGTGTCTTAAAGGATAAAGTTACAGTTCTTTCTGGGCATTCTGGTGTAGGTAAGACTACCTTAATCAATCACATAGATCCAACATTAGATTTGCGTACTGGAGAAATCTCTGAGATGCATAAACAAGGTAAGCATACAACTACTTTTGCTGAGATGTTTTTCTTAAGAGATGGTGGTTCTATTATAGATACTCCTGGAATTAGAGGTTATGGACTTATTAATATGGAAAAGGAAGAACTTTATCATTTCTTTCCTGAGATTTTTGAAGAATCGCATAATTGTAAGTTTCATAATTGTACTCATGTGCATGAGCCTAAATGTGCAGTTATAGAGGCTGTTGAGGATGGTAGAATAAGTGAAAGTAGATACGAAAGTTATCTAAGTTTGATGACTGAGGATGAAAATGATAAGTATAGATAGATTATGGAGCGATTGAGTGCAAAAGTATTTCTAGAAAAGTCAAAAACCATTCCAGTAATTGACGTGAGGACTCCTAAGGAGTTTGATGAAGGTCATATTCCTGGTGCAATAAATATCCCAATATTTACTAATGAAGAACGTGTCGTTATTGGAACTCTTTACAAGAATTCAGGTAAGGAATCTGCTGTTATGCGCGGACTTAAGTTTGTTGGACCTAAAATGTATGATTTTGTTGCTGAGGCAAAGAAACATATTCAAGGGAAGAATAAAAGCATATTAATTCATTGTTGGAGAGGAGGTATGCGAAGTGCTAGTATGGCGTGGTTATTTAATACAGCTGGACTAAATGCTGATATTCTTGAAGGAGG
>Ga0193952_1000313_pt1 | contig 20821 bp, 18 predicted proteins | sample BB_3_MG_FD_140368 | JGI IMG/M metagenome (GOLD analysis project Ga0193952, IMG submission 140368) | Microbial mat bacterial communities from the Broadkill River, Lewes, Delaware, United States - BB_3_MG | ecosystem: Environmental > Aquatic > Freshwater > River > Microbial mats | place: USA... | reverse complement strand
TCATACGAGATTCAGCACTACTAGGGACATAGGCATTATGGGCAAAAGTCTGAAGTTTTTTCCAGATATTCCCATCAAGATGACAACCGCCAGCTATGGTCTCACGGTATTTCGCCCGAAATTGTTCTGGAGAATAGAGAAGTGGGATATCTGTCTTCGATATTCCCCAATTCAAGCTGACCTGCTGACCTTGTGCGACAGTCAATATCTTTTTCGAGGCAGAATAAACCCAAAGGTCATCTCCCTCAAAGTTAATGACGGTAAATTCACCTTTCTGCGTTGCATAAATTAAAGATACAGCTTCTCCAGAGGTTACAGCGACTTGAGCCAGAAAAGGCAAGAGCAATAACGGGTTAGAGCAAAGGGACATCGTCACGGCTTTGGCTGGGACACGATTAACAACAAGCAGATCAGCAGCTGAAGGAGCCAATGTTAAAGCCGGAAGAGGCATCCTTTCATGGTTCATCAATTGGAGCTCAGCAGCACGTTCGATAATCTCATACTCAGATTCTTGATGATTTTCCAGAGCATTCACTAACTCTGAGGTCGCATCAAATCCGCGGGCACATAGCCAGGGGATAGCGTAGGCCATCTCCTCTGTAATACCCCAAAAATGACCGCAACCAAGAGTTGCCCTTTTAGCCATTGCATTAATTTCAGCTAAAGACACAATCATCGGACACCTCCTCGTTGTGGGGCGCAGGGTAACAGGATCCAACGATCACTATCCGGTTCACCAAGTTCATCGGGTAAGGGTGCGCCCTGATAGAGATTAATACGCGTCCAGCGGTCAGATTTCGGGTCAAATTTTGTTGCCCCGAAAAACGCGAGTTTAAAGCGCAGCATGTCGATGGGCAATAGCTTCGAACCGAGGAGGTTTTCTTGTATTTCAGCATAGGGATACTGTGACAGCGCTTGGATTCGCCGCACCATATGGCGATGCTTGGGGTTGGCAAGTAAAAACAGAGCCACATTTTGCTTTGCATCGACGGACTGAATATCTGCATAGAGAGCGGACATATCGCGTGCAGCGGTCAACAGCTGTTCTCGGTCGGCACCCGCTTCTGTTTCACGCTCTCCTATCCTAGGTTCCAGTTTTTCCTCTGAAACGTACCAAAAGAAATGAGTTTCCTCAGGTTGATTAAAATCAATCTTTAAAGCCCACCCATAACGACTTTCGATCAACTCCTTCAATTCAGCCATGGTCATAGCAGGCTTGACTCTTACACACAGGGTATCGATTGTCCCCATCGTGGACGACAGATGGTCGACCTCTGTTGGATGGACTTCAATCAACAGCGATGCGATCAACTCTTGTGCTTCAACGGAAAGGCTATCTTCACTCCAGCAGTAAACCATATCCCAGGGATAATCATCCCCAAGCCAGCCTGATTCGGAAAGCTGAAGATTCAGGCGTTTGATATCTTCACGCAAGGTCACTATGCGCTGCATCTGGCGCTGATCAGCAACATTCCATTCACTGCTCATAATTGCAGCCTGAGCAACCAGCCTTTTAAATTCTGCTTTCTGGTGACTCGTGGGCTGGATAATTCCCCGAACCGTCGCAAGCGCCTTCTCCATTGCCATGATCCAATTATTGATAAGGACAGGATGATGATAAAGGAAGGGTGCCATTCCCAAACCAGTGGAATTTCCGATCCCCAGATAACGGCGGATATCACGATCCAATGGAACAAACTTATCGGGGTTTCGCTGTCTGGCCACATGCTCAACCAGATCATGGGTCAAACACCGGGTCAGATAAACAGAAAGAAACTCTGCCTGATAGGGAGCAACTACCTCATCACGCCCACAAATACGATCCCGATCAGACATACCGAACTTACCGTTGCCGTAAACAGCAGTCGTCCGCATCAGGTAGCCGGTTTCTATGATTGAAGCCATATCGGGCTGACGACCATTGGCAAGACTGTCAACGACATGCTCAAACAACCGTACACTTTTATTGGCCCGGCTCATGGAAAGCTCTTTGACGCTGCAGCGCCCTGCTTCCTGCTTGGGGACATTCTCCCGCAAACGCTCAATATCGGCCTGAGTCGGAATACCGTCAAACAGAGTAAAAGTGGCATCCCATTTTTCAGCGATCACGCGATCAGATCGATCTGCGTCATCAAGATAATCGGTATAAGCAATCAAACTATAGGTACTGTTCGGTCCTTTGGCCTGATAAACCGCTGTCCCGTAGCCGTTGTCATCCCAATCTGCCTGAACTTGTTGAATCGTCCACTCTTCTTCACGCAATCGACGCAATACCTGGCGCATAAAACTAAGTCTAGTTTGAAAGCGCGACCCCATACGCTCTAGTCGCATAACTTGTTTGGGGGGTCTTAACTGTATATTTTTCATAATTTCGACCCAAAGGAATTCTCGAAGAATGACAACCAGTTGCCACCCATAATTTTGGCGACATCCTGATGGTTAAACCCGACTTGCTTTAATCCATCGATGAAGTTTTGCAGGTGAAGATTATTTTGGAACCACTCCGGCTGGGGTGGAAATCCTGCGTTATCCTTGGATCCTTCACCATAATCGATCGTTTTGGACCAACGTCCAACACGCATCCACTCGACGATACTGTCTGGTTGGTCCTGACACAGGTCAGAACCGATTCCGATATGATCAATACCAATCATCTCAGCGGCGCGGGCGATCATTCCACAAAAATCATCAAGTGTGCAGTCACTGGCATGATTCAAGTGATGGGGGTACAGACTGAACCCGATCATGCCACCCGATTCGCCAAGTGCGTGTAAAACATCATCAGATTTATTACGCAAGGCTGGATGCCAGAATGAGGGATTGGCATGAGTGATCGCAATCGGCCGTTCAGACAACTCAATCGCCTCCAGTGTCGATCGCTCAGCTGAGTGTGACATGTCGATCACCAACCCAACCCTGTTCATTTCACGGATCGCCTGCTTACCAAAACGAGTAATCCCGGTGTCCTCTTGTTCGTAGCACCCGGTCGCCAGCAAACTTTGATTATTATAAGAAAGTTGCATAAACCGTGCGCCCAAGCTGTGGACGATTTCGATGAGGCCAATATCATCCTCAATAGGGGAGCAGTTTTGAAATCCAAAGATAATTGCTGTGCGTCCATCAGCATGAGCCTGACGGACATCATCAGCTGTTTTTCCATGAACAATCAAATTTGGATACTGTTCGAACCAACGGTTCCATTGTTCAATATTCGTTACAGTCTCTCTAAAGTTCTCATGGTAGCAAATGGTGACATGAACAGCAGACACACGACCAGCGTGCATCTGCTGAAAAATCTTTTCTGACCAATTGCAATACTGGAGACCATCGATAATCAGGTGAGGCGCTGTATTATTATCTCTCATAGGTCTCTACCACTTTCTTAGACAGGGGCACCAGAATAGATGTATGCTGTTTTCACGTGGGTATAGAATTCAGCAGCATAAGCTCCTTGCTCACGTGAGCCGAAGGAAGAGTTCTTACGACCTCCGAAGGGAACGTGATAATCAGTGCCCGCAGTCGGTAAGTTAACCATGACACAACCGGTACGAACGTTACGACGGAAATGCGTGGCACGCGCAAGCGAGCTTGTGATAATGCCAGCAGTCAGACCGTATTCGGTATCATTGGCTAATGTGAGGGCTTCCTCATAACTGTCAACCTTGATCACGCAGGCGATAGGAGCGAACATTTCTTCACGGTTCACACGCATATCATTCGTAGATCCGGTAAACAAAGCAGGAGCCATGTAGTAACCGTCGGTTGCCATAGTCAACTGCTCTCCGCCGATCACATGTTCACAACCCTCCTCTTTTGCCAGAGCAACATAATCCAGATTAGAATGCAGTTGCTTCTCATTGGCAACAGGTCCAAGTTGAGTCCCCTTTTCGAGCGCATGACCAACTTTTAAGTTTTTAATTCCCTCAACCATCTTGGCGACAAACTGATCATGGATTTTACTGTGAACAATCAGGCGCGACGAAGCAGTACATTTTTGCCCGGTTCCTCCATAAGCCCCCCCGAGAGCATGAGCAACTGCGAGATCAAGATCAGCGTCATCCATAATAACCAGCGCATTTTTTGACCCCATTTCCAACTGTATTTTGGTCAGATTTTTAATTGATGAAGCGGCAATATGGTGACCGACATCATAGGAGCCAGTAAAGCTGATGGCATTGATCAATGGACTTTCGACTAATTTTTGGCCGGTTCCGGAACCAGAGCCCATAACCAGATTAAACGTCCCTACAGGTAAATTCTGTTTGGCAATAATTTCGGCTAATGCCACCGCAGATGCTGGAGTTTCATTCGCAGGCTTCCAGATAACAGAATTGCCAAAAGCCAACGCAGGTGCAATTTTCCAGCTGGCCGTTGCTGTCGGGAAATTCCATGGGGAGATGACACCAACCACGCCAACAGGCTCTCTACGAACATCAACTTCAATATCAGGGCGGACAGAATCTGCCGTGTCGCCGATTTGTCGCAGCACTTCCCCTGCGTAATACTCAAAAAACTGTCCAGCACGATAGACTTCGCCAGTTCCTTCAGCCAGCGGCTTTCCTTCTTCTGAGGAGAGCAACTCTCCTAACTCACCACTCCGAGCGATCAACTCACTCCCAATAGCGGCAAGAGCCGTTTTACGTTGCTCAAGCTGTGATTTTCCCCAAGCATCAGCACCTTCTTGTGCGGCCTGAAGAGCAGAGGAAATATCAGCATCGCTGGCCTGAGCATACTCACCAACAATTTTACTGGTGTCAGAAGGATTAATGTTTTCGATGACCGATTCGCCGGCAACCCACTCATTTGCAATATAATTTTTGTGTACCTGACTCATGACTTATAACCTCAATTCTATGGTTCAGATCAAACCATTACCGTGTGATAAAAACAAAAGCACTCATCTCATATATGGGAGAGCGAACCTATTATGCATGACAAATGTGGTAATATTCAAGTCCTTACTACATTTAAATTACAAAAAAAGTAACATTTAAATAAAACAACGAGATCTTTGAAGTTAAACCTAATTACGGCAGAGACAGAATATCTTGAGCAGACAAAAAAACGGCTCATCCAACTTAAAAACCCCGAACTGCATAAGCAGATCAGGGTTTTTAAGTAAGCAAACAAATAGGATTTTACAAGAACAACTTATAAGCAGAATTATCTGTCTCTTCTCTAAAATGATATCCAAGCTGAAACAGAAAAGAACTAAAAGCAACATCATCCACGGGGGGAACTTCCAAACCGATTAAAACTCTACCAAAATCGGAACCCTGATTCCTATAATGAAATAACGATATGTTCCAGCGCTCTCCCATTGTAACCAGAAATTGAGTCAAAGCTCCTGGACGCTCTGGAAACCAAAGGCGATAGAGACGTTCATTCGAAACGTCGCTAGAGCGCCCACCAATCATATAACGAATATGTGACTTAGCCAATTCGTTATCTGTCAGGTCCAAATGATCAACCCCTGCATTGGTCAGAGTTTGACTAAAACCAGAACGTTCAGCACCATCTTGAAATGACACACCGACAAAACTGTGGGCACAATCACGATTGGATAATCGATAATTAAATTCAGTAATATTATATCCTCCAAGCACCTCACTACAGAAGCTATGTAATGCACCAGGGCATTCTGGGATCATGATGACAAAAAGTCCTTCTTGCTTTTCTCCCACCATGGTTCGCTCAGAAACATAGCGCAAGCGCTCAAAGTTCATATTGGCCCCAGAGGTTACTGCAACCAGATTCTGCTCGGAAATATTATTTTCACGGATATATTTTTTTAATCCAGCGACAGCCAATCCACCTGCGGGCTCAACAATTGAGCGGGTTGCCTGATAAACAGTTTTGATGCCACTGCAAAGTTCATCCGTATCAACTAAAACAATTTCATCGACATAGTCGCGGCACAGATCAAAGGTCAACTGACCAACCTTTTTTACGGCAACACCATCAGCAAAGATACCGACGGAATCGAGTGTGACACGGCTTCCTTTGGCCAAAGATCGTTTCATAGCATCGCTGTCAACCGGTTCGACACCAATCATTTTAACCTCGGGACAAAGTGTTTTGATGTACGCTGCCATTCCAGCAATCAGTCCACCGCCGCCAATCGGCACAAATACGGCATCAAGCTTTCCAGTGAATTGACGCATTATCTCATCGGCAACTGTCCCTTGCCCGGCAATGACAAGTTCATCATCAAAAGGATGAATGAATACCATGTCCATTTTTTCAACGATTTCTAAACAGTGTGCCGCTGCCTCAGAATAGTTATCGCCATGAAGAATCACTTCAGCTCCGAGGTGCTTGACTGCATCTATTTTTATGCTCGGCGTCGTCTTTGGCATCACAATAACAGCCCGAATTCCAAGGTGCCTTGCTGAAAAGGCAACGCCTTGAGCGTGGTTGCCCGCTGAAGCGGCAATAACTCCCCGTTGTCGCTCAGACTGGCTAAGATGAGCAATTCGATTGTATGCTCCACGCAGCTTAAAAGAGAAAACTGGTTGTAAATCCTCACGTTTCAGAAAAACATGATTACCATACTGTTCTGACAGTTCCACGCTCTCTTCAAGCGGCGTTTCAACAGCGGCTTCATACACTCGCGATGTCAAAATCAATCTAAAGAGCTTTTGAGCATTGAAAGGGCTCATGATAATGACCCTACAATGCCATTGTGTCAGGAATCAGCATGACGGTATCAGGAAAGAAAATGAAAATCAGCATTAGCGCCAGTAATGCAACGAGATATGGAAGAACCGTCAATGATAGTTTTTCTATTTTAACATTTGAGATATTGCAAGCAACGAATAGACAAAGACCTACCGGCGGGGTGATCTGACCAATCGACAAAGTGAAAACCAACAGGACACCAAAGAAGACGGGATCAATCCCGACACTTTCAATCACAGGAAAAAAAATAGGTGTCATCAAGACAACTGCAACGGCATTGTCTAAAAAGGTTCCGACAATCAAAAGAGAGATACAGATCAAAATCAATAGAAAAGTAGGTTCGCGAGTAAAGCTGAGCATCAGATCAGTCAGAGCCTGAGGAATTTGCTCACTGGCTAAAAGGTAACTAAAGCAATGTGCGGTAGCGACCAGAAACATGATAATTGCAGAGCTTTTAGCCGTTGAAAGAAAGACCTGACCGCACTTTTCGAAATCCAGCTCCTTATAGATGAAAACACCAACAATCAAGCCGTATGCGACAGCAACAACGGCAGCTTCAGTCGGAGTAAAAACACCTCCGTAAATGCCACCAAGAATAATCAGAGGCATTATCAGAGCTAATGAAGCACTTTTAAAAGCCACCCAAGTTTCTTTCAAACTTGCGGCAGAACCCTTACCGTAACCATTCTTTTTAGCCTGATAATAGTTGACCGACATCAATACGGCACTCATCATCAAGCCGGGAATAATACCACCAAGGAACAGTTTCCCAACGGAAGAACCGGTGATGACACCATACAGAACCATGGTAATACTGGGAGGAATTAGCAGGCCAATCGTTCCTGAAGCTGCAGCACAGGCAGCAGAAAAATCGGGAGCATAGCCTTTCTCTTTCATCGGCGGAATCATAACCGAACCAATTGCAGCTGTTGTTGCAGGAGCTGAACCGGAAATTGATCCGAAGAAAGTACAGGCTGCTGTCGTGACATGGGCCAGGCCGCCATTAAAACGTCCAAAAAAGCAGCTGGCCAAATTAACGAGACGTGTTGAAACCCCGCCATAAGACATAATATTACCGGCGAGAATAAAAAATGGAATCGCCATCAGGGTAAAGGAATCAATGCCTCCATAAGTTTTTTGAACGAGAACCATAACCGGAACATGACTGTGGAACATCAATGCGATCATCGCAGATAAACCAAGAGCAACAGCAATCGGAATACCAACAAGAACGCAGGCAAAAAAACTGGCAAAAAGAGTCGGGCCCATTGATCTACTCCTCTTCTTCTGGATGAATTATCTGCTTCACGTGAACACTTGTGTGCATAAGAATATTCAGGCACATAAACAAACAGCCCAGAGGAACAGCCAGATAGATCAGACCAATTGGCAAAAAATCCATTGATGCAGACACTTGCCCTAGATCCAAGACCCTGGATGCAACTGAAAATCCCTTGACAACTAACATCCCCAAAAAGCAGATACTCAATAAATCGCCAATTAAAAATAGGGTCTCTCGAACTCGAATATTTTTAACGTAATTCACAAAAAGGTCGACGTTGATATGTGTTTTTTCGAAGAAAGCAACACTGGCCCCTAGAAAAGTCACCCATATAAAAAAGTAACGAGCTAACTCTTCTGACCATGAGAGTGATTCATTCAATGCATAGCGGAAGATAACCTGGAAAAATATCAACAGTGTCATCACAACAAATCCAATTGTGATCACTCGGGAGAGAACTGAATTTACACTTTTATTAAACTTATTAAGTATATTCATAGACTTAACCTACTTAATCTTTCAGCGGGCAGGACCTTATTAAGGTCCTACCCTTAGAATCACCAACAGACAGGCTTAATTATTCTGCATTCTGAATTCTTTTGATCAATTCACCGAACTTGTCAGAATGCTTTTCATAAACAGCCGTTGAAGCAGCTTTAAACACAGCCCGATCAGCGTCATTCACTTCGATCTTCCCTTTGAGCATCTCCAATTGAGAATCTTCAAGAGATTGAACTTCATGTCTCATCCACGCAGCAACCTCCTTCGCAGCTTCATCTAAAATTTGTTGCTGCTTCGGATCCAGACTTTCAAAGATAACTTTGCTCATCACCAAAGGCTCTGAAACGTGGATATGACTGGTTAAAGACAGATATTTTTGCACTTCAAAAAACTTCTGAGTTAAAACGTGAGCCACAGGGTTTTCCTGACCATCAACGGTTTTCAACTGCAGAGCAGAATAAAGTTCACCAAATGACATTGGTGTTGCTGACGCTCCATAGCTGTTAAATGTGTCCACAAAGACAAATCCACCAGGTGTTCTGATTTTTAATCCTTTGAGATCCTCTGGAGTATTGATTGGTCTTTTAGAATTTGTGACATGACGAAACCCATTCTCCCAGTAGCCCAGGACAACGAGACCTTTCTTTGAAAGCTTATCTGAAAGGTAGGAACCAATTTCACCATCAAGAACTTTGCTAACGTGATCAATATCGTTAAAGATATATGGAAGGTTCAAAACTCCCATCGATTTTTCAAAACTTGAGAGCAAAACATCAGAAGTCAGAACCATCTCAACGGTTCCAAGTTGAGCACCTTCAACCAGTTGGCGTTGCTTACCAAGTTGGTTTGCCGGAAAAACAACTATTTCCATCTCACCATTCGACTTAGAGGCGACAAGGTCTTTGAACATCAAAGCACCTTCATGGTAATGGTGATTCAATGCACCGGGATGCCCTAATTTCAATTTCATTTTTGCCAGACCAGTGCCAGGCAACAGGACGAGAAGACAAATCAAAACTGTGAGGCAACCACCGATTAATCGCTTATTAAACATTTCTTTCCTCCATAGCTAATAGTTTGATTGACTGCTTAAAAAAACTTGTCTGAGATACTGATTGAGCTGAATCTTGGAATGAATAATGGATAGCTATGAGCAAGGATGAAGCCAATCAGAATAAAGGATTCATAACCCCCTAAGAACAAAGCAATTTTAAATTTCTACAGAAGGATTCATACGACTATGAAAACTATGCAAAAAGTAATAGAATTTCAGAGTGATTTCTTTTTATGGAATGATAACAATCGGTTATCCCCTATCAACTTTGTCAGTCCTATTACAAATGGCATAGTCCATGTCAACGAAGGGCATAATGCTCAAGCGTAATATGTTCGCGGTCAAGAAGGATTTACGGTGTTCAATCATAAACAGGTGGTACTTCCTATGAAGAAAACAATTATTTTTGCTTGTGCCTTATTAATAGCCTTAACAGCTGTGGGGATATGGACAACGCAAATATTGGGAAGGGAAAACCAACGGGAAATACACAATTTGAGTGTTTCTTCGCTCGCGTCTCAGTTAAATCACATCATTCAGCAAAGATTAGAAATGGCTGAAAGATTAGCGAGTGACGCAATTATCATAAACCACCTCAGGGAACAACATGAGCCATCAGACTCTAGACATCTGTTCAACACAGCAAACGCAGTTGCAAACACAGATTTAATCTACATCATCAATGAAGAGGGAACCACCGTAGCCAGCTCTGATTCACCACGATCTCCGCTCATCGGACGAAACTACAGTTTTCGTCCTTACTTTAAAGAATCAATTATGGGACAGACAACCATCTTCCCTGCTGTTGGAGTGTTTACCGGGCAGAGAGGATTACATCTGAGTGTCCCCATTCATTCTCCAGACAAAGCCAAACCAATAGGGGTTCTGGTCTTAAAAATAGGGATCTCTGAAGTCGAGCATATTCTTCACAATCAGGAAGAAAAGGTCGCCCTGCTCTCTCCAGAGGGGATCGTATTTTCCACCAATCAACCACATTGGCTGTTGTATGCAACACAACCGATTTCGACCGATATTTCAGAACGACTTCATAAGACAAAACAATTTGGAAACTATAAATTTGTACCGATTGATTTCACCTTGAAAGGCCGCTTCACCATCATTGATGGAATTCGTTACCGTGTAGCAAAAGCATCAACAATGATTCCTGGCTGGGAGATCATCTCACTTCAGAATGCAAACATTTCAAGACCGTTGCCTCCTCTCTACAAAATTCTTATTGTTTCGTCTCTCTGTGTAACAGGAAGTTTAGCACTCCTGATATTTTCACTTATCGGTAGCATTCAGCGACAAAAAAAGACTGAATCGCAGCTGATTCGAGCTGAAAAAAAATACCGTAGTATTTTCGAAAATGCCGTTATGGGAATATATCAGAGCAGCATCGATGGTGTTTTTGTCGAAGCGAGTCCATCAATGGCTAAAATGTTGGGGTACGAAAACCCGCAAGAACTGATTGATGATGTCCGTGATATTGAAGCAAACCTCTATGCATCTTCAAATGATCGTGAAGCCTGGATAAATCGACTCAACGAAAATGGACAGTTTAATGATTTTCAAACCCGCTTTAGATGCAAGGATGGAGAAATTATATGGGTGTCACTCTCATGCCGCCTGACTCAATCGCCTGATGGTAAAGATCAGTTAATTGAAGGTTTTTGCCTAGATATTACGGAAAATGTTCAGGCTCAAAAAGAAGCCGAACTTCAGCACGCACAACTCATCCATGCCGATAAAATGGTCTCAATCGGTGTTCTCACCGCAGGCATTGCCCATGAAATCAACAACCCAAATACCTATATAATCTCAAGCTCTGAAATTCTCTCTGAAGCATGGGAGCAAATGTCGCACATCCTGGCAAAATACCATGAAGAGCAGCAGGAAGATTTCCTGATTGCCGGAATGCCCTACTCAACATTTAAGGAAAATTTACCTTCACTCTGTGAACGCATTATCAATGGTTCACGCCGCATCCATCGGATCATCAAAGAACTTTTGGAATTCTCCCGTAAGGATGCAAATAATTTCGCAGAAACTGTTGATATCAATAAAGTCTTAAACTCGATTGAAACTCTTCTCTCAAGCACAATCAAAAAAAATACAAATAATTTCTCCATACAACTTGAACCATCCTGTCCAACGATCAAATCAAATTTTCTACTGGTTGAACAAGTTGTTATCAACATTGTCCAAAACGCCTGTCAATCACTCGAAAGCCCGGATAAAGGTGTTTGTATCAAAACCTGTTATCAGAAAGAAAAAGAACAGGTGGTTATTTCCTGTAAAGATGAAGGGATTGGTATTCCTCGGAGTCAATTGTCACAGATCACAGAACCTTTTTATACAACAAAACGGAACATTTCCGGTTCAGGCCTAGGTCTAGCCATATCATCTTCAATTATGCATGACCTTGGAGCAACAATGGAATTCGAATCGGAAGAAGGGATTGGTACGACCGTATATCTCCGTTTTCCGTTATCAAACAGTTAAAAGAAGGAGCTTACCGTGAGAAAGTCACTTACGAAATCGTTACCAATCCTTGTTGTTGATGATGAGCATGATGTTCTGGAAAGCTTTAAATTGATCCTTGCATCCAGTGGGTTAACATCGGTCATCACTTGCCAAGACAGTCGCCAAACACTAGACATTCTGGCCCAGAATAGTGATATCGGAGTTGTCCTGCTAGATCTGATGATGCCCAACACCAATGGTCAGGAATTACTGGAACAAATCATCGACTCCCACCCCGATATTTCGGTCATAGTTATTACTGCTGTTGATGATTTACAGACGGCGGTTTCCTGTATGAAAACTGGTGCTTTTGATTACCTCGTTAAACCCGTTGAAAAACATCGTATGATTTCAAGTATTTATCGAGCCGGAGCGATATTAGAGTTAGAGCGAGAAAACATGGAGTTGAAAAAAAGTTTTTTGACTGAAACATTAAACAATCCAGATACCTTCGCCCCAATTGTAGGTCGATCCCAAAATATAATAAAACTCTTCCAGTATATAGAAGCGATCACTAAATCAACGGAGCCAGTACTGATCACTGGTGAGACGGGAACAGGAAAAGAACTTTTTGCCCGTGCAATCCATGAGTCCAGCAGCGTTAATGGACCCTATGTCACAGTAAATATAGCAGGCCTTGATGATTCGACCTTTTCTGACACCCTTTTTGGTCATAGCAAAGGAGCTTTTACCGGTGCAGATAATCCACGAGCAGGACTCATTCAAAAAGCCGAAGGCGGGACTCTCTTCCTGGATGAAATTGGAGATCTAAGCCATCTATCCCAAGTCAAGCTTCTTCGTTTACTTCAGGAACAAGAATATTATCCACTGGGTTCAGATTTCCCCAAACGTTCCAATGCCAGGATTCTAGTTGCGACCCACTGCGATCTAGGAACAGCAGTCAAAGGAGGGAAATTTCGTCAGGATCTTTTCTATCGCCTGAAAACCCACCAGATTTGCATTCCGCCGTTAAGTGAACGTAAAGGTGATCTCCCCCTACTGGTTGAAACATTTCTGCAGCGCGCAGCGGATAAACTTGGTGTGCGCCCACCAACCATTAACAATAATCTTCTGGCTGTCCTTAAAAATTATGATTTCCCTGGAAATGTCCGTGAACTTGAAACTCTATTATTCGATGCTGTCAGCCGGAACAACACAGCAAAGCTGACCGCTTCATTCATTCATGAGCAGTTGCATCAATCAATTTCTAAAAACACCTTTTCTGAAGAAAAGGAAGACAGTCAAGGTGGTTTGTATGACCATATGTCCGTACTGCCTACACTCAAAGAGGCAACTCACGAACTGATAAAACAAGCCATGCAACGTGCCAACGGGAATCAATCTTTAGCTGCAAGGTTTTTAGGGCTATCTCAACCGGCTCTCAACCGACGGCTCAGTCGCGAAAAAAACAAAGAAAATATGACATAAAAAGAGGTTCATCATAGAATTATTGCCAGATCAGACAGAGATTATATCTGATCTGGTAGTGACAAAAACATCTTTGCGCACTATTACTTTTGTAATTGATATGCAAAATTGAAATACGCACGCAACCAACTGATATTACAAAGCAATCCCACTTAATCCTCATAATAACAATTACATTCTGCATATCCTCAAAAAACACAATCAAACCAATATAATTAAGCAAAAACAGTATCTTATATTTTTTCAATATAACTGGTCTACCTGTTGCAGTGTTCACAGACATACGCATTGAGTTTTTCTCCTTGGAATGGATAAGACCAATCGTTGATGAATTCATTTTGAAACAGAAATGACTCCATCTGTTCACGAATAATTGTGTTGGAGGACTCGTTTTATGCAGAACTTAGAAAATACATCGAAACTCCCGCTGACCGGAATAAATGTCCTCGAAATTGGACAAATCATTGCTGGTCCATTTTGCACCCGACTCATGGCAGACTTAGGCGCGAATGTTGTTAAAATTGAACCTCCAGGGAAAGGTGATCCAATCAGGACCTGGGGCCAGGCACACAACGGCAGTACCGCTTGGTGGTCCGTACATGCCCGCAACAAAAAAAGTCTAACCTTGAACTTAAAGCATGAAAAAAGTCGTGAAATCGTGCTGAAACTGGCTGAAACCGCAGACATTATTGTTGAGAACAACAAACCCGGCCAATTAGAAAAATGGGGAATCGGCCCCGATGCTTTAGAACAAGCTAATCCCAAAGGAATTCTCGTTCGAATTTCAGGTTATGGCCAGGAAGGCCCTAAAAAAGATCGTCCGGCATTCGGAGTTATCGGCGAGTCGATGGGAGGATTACGCTACCTGACCAACCAAGCTAAAGGGGTTGCAGACGATCTACCTCCTGTTCGAGTCGGTATCAGTATTGGAGATAGCCTGGCCGCCATGCACGGTGCACTGGGAGCTTTAGCTGCGATACACAAACGCGACGCACAAAAAGAAGACGAGTTTCAAATTCTTGATGTTGCTCTGTCTGAATCGGTTTTGAGTGTCATGGAGGGTTGTCTGCCAGAATTTGGTATGTTCGGCACAGTACGTCAGCCCACGGGATCTGCACTTCCAAGTTGCGCCCCGACCAATGCTTACCCAACATCGGACGATCGCTTCATTCTCGTTGCAGCAAACTCCGACCCCTTGTTCAAAAACCTCTGTACCGCAATGGGGAAACCAGAATTAGCACAAGATCCACAATTCAGCACAAATCCTGAGCGGGTCAAACGCATGAAGGAATTAGATCTTTTGATCGCCTCTTGGACTAAGCAATACAGTCTCTCGGAATTGGAAGTCATGCTCGATCAGGCACCAGTCCCCGCCAGCCGAATCTTCACAATGGAAGATATTGCCCATGACGAGCAATTCCGTTTCCGTAAAATGGTTGACGAAGTTGATGACCCTATTCATGGAAAAGTTCTCCATTACGGTGCCATGCCTAAAATTAGAGGTATCGACCGGCATGAAATGATTCGCTGGCCCGGCCCAACGATTGGCCAACACACTCAGGAAATTCTTAATCAACTTGGATATCAAAAAAAACAGGTTGAGGAATTATATGCCGAGGGAATCGTATGAGAGACCCATTAGACTTCTCCCGGACAGATAAAGTTCAAATTGTCGAAGTTGCTCCGCGTGACGGATTTCAAGCAGTCAAAAAGCAGATTCCGACAACAACGAAAAGCCGAATGATCACTGAGTTGTATCAAGCAGGATTTGAGCGTATGGAAATCGGTGCCTTTGTCAGCCCCAAGGCTCTGCCTCAAATGGCTGACATCAAAGAGATCATTTCAAACATGCCTGATGACAAGATGAAAGGTGCGTCAGTCCTTGTTCCCAACATCAAAGGTGCTGAGCTAGCCCTTGCTGCCGGAATAAAGAATCTGGTTTACGTCATTTCAATTTCAGAGAGTCATAACCAGAATAACGTTCGACGTAGTACAGACGAATCGTTTGCTGACTTTGAAAAACTTATCTCTTCTATGACTGATGACGACATTAACATCCGGCTTGATTTAGCCACCAGCTTTGACTGCCCATTCGAAGGGCAAACAGCCCCTGACAAAGTTATTACAGCGGCAAGGAAAGCGATTCAGATCTGTTCTGATGTCGAAATAGGGATATGCGACACCACAGGACGTGCAACACCAAATCAGGTTTATCAGCTCTTCAATCGTCTGATGGAAGACGTTGATCAAAATCCGTACAGGTGGGCTTACCATGGCCATGATACGTTCGGACTTGGCGTCACAAATGCACTCCATGCCTATTATGCAGGTGTAAGAATTATCGAGACCGCTGCAGCAGGTTTAGGAGGCTGCCCTTTTGCACCAGGTGCCAAAGGCAATACAGCAACTGAAGACCTTATCTACGCATTTCATAAGATGGGTGTCGAAACAGGAATCAACTTAGAAAAACTTTTGGAAACAAGTGACCATATTTCTGAGATTGATCCACCTTCAGCTGGGGGTCGAATCAGAACCTTATTGAGAAGCTATGTTTTAGCGTAAGCCAATAATACTAAGCCCCTCTGCATGATGTTCTCATCACTACGAAGAGGGGCTTTATTAAAAGTCATTTCTAAAGAAACACCCTCTCAATAAGAAGAGGGCGTCTGTCAACAGATGAAAATTTTGTTTGAATCTAATGAGCCACAACCTGATCCCGCCCTTGTTCCTTGGCACGGTAGAGACATTCATCAGCGGACTTAAGCATGTCCTCAATATTCTGATTTTCACCACAAGACAAACCAACACTCATGGTCACAGTAAGCGAGGTGCCATCAGGAAGCTCAATGAGACTCTCTCTCACCATCCGACACAGATCATTCATCCTCTGCACTGCTTCGGCTTCTTCGGAACCGAACAAGAGACAAAATTCTTCCCCACCAAAACGAGTGATCAGAGCGTCTGTTCCGACTTTTTGCTTGAGTAGAGTCGCGAAATGTTTCAGCACCAAATCTCCAGCATCATGGCCATAGGTGTCATTCACTTTTTTAAAAAAGTCAATATCAAGCATGGCCAAAGCGACAGGAGTATCCTTCTTCGCAACACGTTGCCAGTGATCAAAGAAATAGCGCCGATTGTAAAGCCCAGTCAAAAAATCACGTTCAGCACTATCTTTGATTTGTCGAATTTGCTCCAGAATGTCGATATTCTGATGAATGCGACAGTAAAACTCATCACGCGAGAAGGGTTTAGCAATGTAATCATTCGCACCATACTTGAGGAACTTGGCAGACAAAAAGTTGTCATCTTGAGCTGAAAGACCAATAATGGCTAATTCATTCTGACTAAAATTTCGTCGCACTTTACGAATCAGCTGAAAACCATCCATTTCGGGCATATGGTAATCGGTTAATAATATACGGATAGACTTATCTTTGTTCAACAGATCGAGAGCCTCTTGTCCATCTGCCGCACCAATAACCTGAAAACCCTGAACCTTTAGAAGTTCAATCAGATGATCTCTGACTAACGCCGAATCATCCGCGACCAAAATTTTAATCTGATGGTTACGCTGTAGCCGGCGAATCTGTTTAACAATATGGTTTAAACTGTCCGGGCCTTCTTTCAAGACATAATCAACAACTCCCTTTGCCCAGATTTTTTCACTGAGTTCTGGGCTGAAACGAGAAGTAAAAACGATACTTGGAATTTGATGGGCAACAGCATAATCAATCACCTCTCCTTTTTCCGAATCGGGCAAATTAAGATCGAGTAGCGCAACCTGGAATTGATCTCCATTCAGCTTGATCTGTTCTCTTGCCTCGGCAAAACTCTTAACCCAGATAATCGGTAATGGTAATTGCTGACGGATCATTTTACAGACCATCGAACCAAACAAAGGGTTATCTTCAACAATCAGAATAGGTCTGATGTTGTTTTCATGATCTAAAACCATACTTATCGTCCTTAGCAAGAGAGCTAGTGAATGACTCCAAAAAACAAAACTCTAAAAACTTTCCAATAAACAAGGTTTTTAGTCAACAAATCTAATAATTAAACAAAGATCTCAAGGTTATTGTCTCTTTAAAGCTGTTAAATCGTATCTAAACAGTTACTTATATTTTAATTATTAGTTTCAACAAATTCATCTTTAAAAATGACATAATTTTGAATGAATGGGAGGAAATACCTATGTCACTATCGATCAATAATATCAGTGCGCTCAAAGCTCTGAGCACCAAACAAGCGACGACAGCGAATAACATTGCCAATAGTCAGACCAAGGAATACAAAAAATCTCGGACAATCCTTGAAGAAGGCAACAACGGGGCAGTGACAGCAAAAAACCAACCAATCAACACCCCTGGAACCATGATCAATCAGGCTGATGGATCTCTGGAAGAGCTGTCCAACGTCGATCTGGTCGAGGAAATCACCAACTTCATCCCCACCAAACATGCCTACGAAGCCAATCTCAAAGCACTACAAAGCGCCAATGAGATGGAACAATCGACTCTTGATCTGATAGGGTAGCATCATAGATACAAATAAAAAGGCCCCGATTCTTCTACAAATCAGAGCCTTTCTTATTGAATTTTTCAACGCAACTATTGACCAACGACATTTGTTAAACGCGCTCGGCCGCTATCTGAAACCATCAAAACAGCGACCCCTCCGTCACGTAATTCCCGTTCTAATTGCAGAGCCTTCTCTTTCGGAGCAAAATAAGTCTCAACGCCGTACTTATTTCGATAAGAAGTGACATCGCCTTCATAATCCTGCCCCAAAATGCGACCGCGCTGAAAGACACCATTAACAGGGGCAGTCAAAGAAGCAGACGCATATTGATAAAGACCATCGCCACCTTTTGACAAGCTCACGTAGATCACTTCTCCGTTGCGTATTTCCACAACGTCACCTAAATGAGGACTTTGTACTCGGGAAATATCGTAACGTAACCGGGCATAATTCCCACGAAACATTGATCGTGGATCGACAGGGATCGTTTTAATTCTGATTTCAGTTCCAATCCACTCTGGTAGGGCAGCACTCACATACATCCCAATAAGAACAACGATCTGGAAGAAGATCGCAGCAACGAGTCCAATGATGAATTTCCTGCTCATGCGCTCTCTCCTTTTACCTGATGATTCTTCCAATACTTTGCCGCTCCGAGAAGCAGCGCAGCAAAGACTGCAAACAGAAGAGCTCCACCAATATAGTCACCAATCAGATCGATATAGCGCATAAATGCAGTTAATAGAATGGTACTCACACCAAGAAAGAAATAATGGGATATGCCACGATGAATTCCCCTTATGATCAACCAGATCCCAATGGCAATGAGGGCAAGATTGAAAATGATCTGGAGATAAACGGCATGCTGATAATTCTCAGCAACGAGAACAACGACCAGAGAAGCTAAATAGAAACTTACATGACAGGAGGCTTGCTTTAATTGATTTGCCTGCAAACTGAACCAAATTGCCACAGCAGCAAATATCCCAACGACAACAAACATGCTTAATTGATAATCCCAATCGGCTCTGATCAGCTCTTTCCAAGGATCTTCAAAGCTTAAAATAAACATGCAGATCAAACCGAAACGCAGGCTCCAGATCGCCAGAATGGCGCCGTAATCCTTGGTAATCACAGATTGTTTTTGCCCTAGCCACTGACTGAATTGATAAAAACAGATGAACAGAGCAATACTGATCGCGACATGCTCAGCATGAAAATCGAACCAATGGACGTCGCGCCACAGATAGGCCAAACTGTATTCAACCCAAAGACCGAAACCAGTCAGAGTTGTCAAAAACAGCAAGGTGTTCTGAGGACCACGGATTAATAACCAGCCGGAACAGATGAGAAATAGAGGAAATAGGGTTGGATAAAAATCAAGATTGATCTCGGTAAAAAACCAGATCAGACTTAAAGACAAACACTGAAGCATCACCCACGGATTTTTGAGCATCAGGGCAATCGGTAAGCAGCCCAGCGCCCACCAGAAAATCCCATCAGGCATATGTTCTCCGAGGTGGTAGATCTGAGCAATCAGAATAATTGAAGCACCATAAAACAGGTTACCAAGAAAAAAGAGCCAAGTCGCAGCATGTCCGTGACCATCCAGATGCTTTTTAAAAGCGAACCCTTGAGTCCCCAGAGTCAGGAGTATTAATCCTCCCATGCGGACAGCCCGCGGGATATCCTCCCAGTTGCCACCGATCAATGTAATCAGGGCCAAACCAATAAACAGACACCCCAAACCGACCAATACAGAATAAGCAAATGATCGGTTTTTAATCTGCTGATAATCGATCCCGTAACGCTGACAGATCTGTTCCGCCTGAATTTCCGTAATCAACTTTTCGTCAACCCACTCAGCGGCTTCTCTGGCGATATCTCGTTTGAGTAGTCGAATTAAACGCATGATCTGTCCTTACTCGATTGAAGTTGTCAGGAAATCCCAAACGGAATGAACCCCTGTAACGCTATGCAACAACTCCAACATTGTCAAGATGGCAGAATTACAACGTTCTTGGGTCACTTTCTGAACAGGAGGAGAGACAACCCAACTTTGAGTTCATCGGACTATGAACGACATTATCTCCCTCCTCGGGTTGTTCAAATCTTTCATGGGCAGGGGTCCTTTTCTTACGCTGATAAAGTCTGTGAACATCTGACCGCCTAAGACCAATATCCTTAAGCATACGATCATCCATGTCCATCAGCAAACGCCAACTCTGAGACCGTTCATACCGCTGCTGCAACCAACACCTTAAGGAATGAAACAAAGTAGAAAACACTCTTAATCTTTTAATCCCCGAACCTTGCATCGCTCTCCTCCTTCACTTTGATTGTTTGACTTTCACTATGAAGAAGAGCACACTATTAATCAAACGAATAGATTTGATAGTAAGTATCAATTTCATTGAACTAAGGATCGATCATGCCGACCAACATACCGACAGAACTCTTAAGAACATTTCTGGCCATTGTCGATTGTGGCAGCTTCAGCCAAGCCGCCGAACAGGTTCATCGAACCCAGTCAGCCATCAGCATGCAGATCAAAAAACTGGAAGAAATTCTAGGTAAGCCACTCCTCAACCGTGACAAAAAAGCGTCTACCCTGACTGCCGATGGTCAAACTCTGGCCAACTATGCCAGGCGCATCCTGCAACTTAACGAAGAGGCAGTGTCTCTACTGAAGCGCCCCGAGTTAACCGGATGGATCAAGATCGGTCTACCTGATGATTACGCCTCCCGTTTCCTGCCGGAAATTCTGGCTCGCTTTGCCAGAACACACCCCAGGGTGCAGGTTCAGGTCTCTTGTGAACCGAGCAACGTCC
>Ga0193952_1000311_pt1 | contig 20887 bp, 19 predicted proteins | sample BB_3_MG_FD_140368 | JGI IMG/M metagenome (GOLD analysis project Ga0193952, IMG submission 140368) | Microbial mat bacterial communities from the Broadkill River, Lewes, Delaware, United States - BB_3_MG | ecosystem: Environmental > Aquatic > Freshwater > River > Microbial mats | place: USA... | reverse complement strand
TAATCGAATTTTATATAATAGTGAAGCTTTTCATTTCCATGGAGCAATAAAACAAAACCTTATTCAAGATAATACTATTATTGGAAATATTGAAGATGTAGTAAAAAGTGTAAGAGGTAATACCAGCTCAAAAAATATTGTTCAATATAATTATTGGGATAGATATTCAGGGTTTGATATAGATAATGATAATATTGGAGATACTTCATATAAAGTAAATCAATATGCAGATAGGTTATGGCACTATAACAATAAACTTAAGTTTTTTTATGCCACACCTGTTATTTCAATCTTAAACTTTGTATTAAACATAGCTCCTTTTATAGAGCCAGTTCTTTTATTAGAAGATACGAAACCTTTATTAAATCCAAGAAAATTATAAAAATTCTTGTACTCGTCCTACTTGACCATCTTCTAACATAACTTTTATCCCTCTTGGATGATAAGAAGAGCTTGTTAAAAGTTTTTTTACTTTTCCAGATGTTAAAGTTCCTGATCTTTGATCTTTTTTAAGTACTACTTTTACACCTAAACCTATAGTTATATCTTCTCTGTCTCTGTGATCTCTAATCATTTTTAACCTTAGTTTTCAGGTTTATAATTTAAAGCATCTTTAGCAAAATCTGCACTATAAAAGAATATAATTCTATACATCATTGAAATTTCACTTTTCTTTTTGTCATTTGTTTCAATAATACTTAAAGTAAAACCTTCTCCATCTTTAGAATCTTTTGGCGTAATTTCGATAGATACAGGATTTAAAGCCTTCATCATATTTGTTGTACTTTTCTGAGCTTTTATTTTTAATGATTCAAAAAAGTTTTCATCTTTTTCTACTAATCTAATAGTATTTTGTAATAAAACTAATGTATCTTTATAAATAGACTTAGTCCAAACAATTTGACCTTTTGAGAAGTGAAATTTTGAACTTTTATTTAATAAAGGATGAGTTTTCTCTTTTTTTATATCTTCAATAAGTTGTAAAAAGAAGTTTTTCCCACCTAATTTATTAGCATTTGATAATACTTCTTCATGTAACTTTTGTTTCATTTTTGAATCTAAATGATTAAAATTCATATATAATTACCTTAATTTTTTTTCGAAGTATATCTAAAAAAAACTCTATTTACTTATATTGTATATTTTATAGGTATTAATTCTTTATAAATTTACTGTTACTTTTGATTATTTTTAATATTTTGCTTAAATTTTTTAGTTACAATATTAATACAACTTTTTTTAAAGAACTTGCCATGAAAAAACATTTTATAGAACAATCTTTGATATTTTTTAGTGTTGCAAAATGGGTAATATTATCTTCAGCTATTGGAGTTATTATTGGTGCCATTGTAACTTTTTTCTTAAATACTATTCATGCTTCACATGAGGCAAAAGATTTTTTACCTTTCCCTTCTTATTACCTATTACCATTTGGTTTAATGTTAACTATTTACCTAGTTAAAACCTTTGCTCCTGATGCAAAAGGACATGGTACTGAAAAAGTAATAGAAGCAGTACACAAAAAAGATGGATTGATGGATGTAAAAGTAATACCAATCAAACTAGTAGCTACTGTAATTACTATGTTTTCAGGTGGATCAGTAGGGAAAGAAGGTCCTGGTGCTCAAATAGGAGCAGGTGCTGCTTCTTTTATTTCACAAATATTTAAATTCTCAGCAAAAGATAGAAAAAAACTTGTTATTTGTGGAATTAGTGCGGGGTTTGCTTCTGTATTTGGAACACCTATTTCAGGTGCAATTTTTGGGGTTGAAGTTCTAATAGTAGGTATTATTATGTATGATGTTTTATTACCTTCTTTTATAGCAGGATTTGCAGCATATACAACAGCGAAACTTCTAGGTATTAATTACACTTATTATCATATGCAATTTTCAAATACTCTATCTTTTGACTTAATACTTATAATTCAAGTTATGATTGCAGGTTTATTTTTTGGATTAATTTCATACTTTTTAATCACTACATTAAAACAGACAGAAAAACAAGTAAAAAATATAAAACTAAATATATATCTAAAAGCATTTTTAGCAGGTACTTTTTTAGTTTTATTATCTTTTGTAATTGGAGATCAATTTTTTGGATTAGGACTAGATACTATTTCAACTCTATTTTATAGTGATCCAACACTATCTGAAAATGTACCATGGTATGCATTTATAGCTAAAACCATATACACATCTATTACCTTAGGTGCAGGAGGAAGTGGAGGAGTTATTACTCCAATATTTTATGTGGGAGCAACAAGTGGTCATTTCTTTGGAACATTATTAGGAGATAATATCGCTTTATTTGCAGCCCTTGGACTTACAAGTGTATTAGCAGGAACTACAAACTCTCCAATTGCTGCAACTATTATGGCAGTTGAACTTTTTGGAATAGATATAGCACATTATGCAGCTATTAGTGCAGTAATTACCTTTTTGATAACAGGGCATAGAAGTGTATTTCAATCACAAATTTTACAAATGAGTAAATCAGATATGTTAAATATTGATTATGGGGACGATATAGAAAAGAGTAATGTAGACTTAAGTGTAAAAAGTAAGGCTAAAATGGAGAAAATTTTAATAAAAATGAAATGGAAAGAAAAAAAATAGATTAGTATTATTTAATACTAACCTTATTTCTTCCTGTATCTTTGGATTCATACATAGCATCATCTGCACGTGAAAATATTGCTTCATAATTTTCATCACTTTGTTTTAAAGAAGAAACTCCAATACTAAAAGTAATTTGAATTTCACCTTCAAAATTTCCATGCAGTGGGTTTTCTTTTTGATAATCGGCAATTCTATTTGCTAGTTTTATGGCATTTTCTGTATTTGTATGGGGTAAAATTATTACAAATTCTTCTCCACCTACTCTACAAAATGTATCTTCTGTTCTTTTTAGTTTATTACAAATTTGTGCAAGCTTTACTAAAACCTCATCACCTACTAAATGTCCATAATTATCATTGATTGATTTAAACCAATCAATATCTAATAAAATTAGAGATAAATCTAAATCATAACGTTTACTTCTTTTAAATTCATTGGCACAAGCTTTTACAAAATACCTTCTATTATATGCTCCTGTTAAATAATCAGTAATAGATTGTAATCGTAACTCTTCTTTTAATACTTGTAACTCTGTAATATCTGTAGAAAGTCCTATTAAAGATGGTGTATTATCAAGATTAAAAGGAAGCTTTATACTCCAGTAATGTCTTTTATTTCCATCATCATCAGGAAAAACTTCTTCTGCTATTTGTTTTTTATTTGTATCAAATACTTTTTTATCCATTTCCCAAAAAGAATCAGCTACATCTTTTGGTAAAACCTCAATATCACTTTTACCAATAATATCATCTACATTTTCATATCCAAATAGTTTCGCAACATTAGAGTTTACATATTTAAATTTTCTTTTATCATCTTTCATATAGACATAAGCATCAACATTATCCAGTATTGTATTTAATAGATATTGTTTTTCTTTTATTTCTTGCTCTAAGACTTTTCGTTCAGTTATATCCGTAGAAATACCACACATTCCTACAATATTATTCGATTCATCATATAAAGGCTTTTTCACTGTCCAATATATTCTTCTCTCTCCAGTAGCTTTAATAATATTTACTTCTTCATTCTCTATATATTTACCATGTTTAAGAACTTGAATATCATTTTTTTGTAGTTCACTTGAGATTTCTAAATCAAAAAAATAGCTATCATCTTTTCCTACAACATCTTCAAAAGAAGAGTCAAATAGCTTTAATACTAAATTATTAGCAAAACTATACTTGCCATCTAAATCTTTAGTATAAATATAAGCACCTATTTCATTTAATACAGTTTTTAAGGATTGTAGTTCAAGCATTAAATTATCTTCTGTAGATTTATTATCAAACATCTTATCCCCTTATAACTTTACTAGTATCTTAATAATATATTAGTTTATCAGTAACTAGCTTGAATTATCTATATGAAGATTTAGAATTCTTTATATCTACTCCGTAAAAACCGTGGTTAGATAAAAATATCTTAACTTCTTGATCAATAAACTTATTTTTAGGCCCTTTAATTATTTCTAAAATTGCAGGGGTATTTTCTATTTCTTTTTCAAATTTTAATTCAAAATAAGGTATTAAATTTCCGCAAACAGATCGGAACTTCATACTTGATAAATTGTCTTTGAAAATAAATTGTTTATTTTTTTCATCATCAATAATTATAGGATTATGAATTAATCTAACTTCTTGTTCTTCTTTAAAAAGTTCATTTTTTGATTTTGCAGATAGATTGTTAATATTAGTAATAACATCTTTACATAAACAGATAAACTCTTCTGATTCAAAGCTAATACTATTACCTATATTCTCTAAGGGGTTTAGTATTTCATCTATTAAATCTTCTTGTTTTATCTCATCATATAATACTTCAGAAGTAAAAACCAAAGGATTAGTTTTAAAATATTTTGCATTAAAACCAACAGCAACACCAAAGCCATCATTTGCATATGCTCTCCATTGACTTAATAAGTCACTTCCTTGGGAAAATGAAGCAATATAAACACTTGGTAATTGATCCATATACAGTTTTTCAAAGGCTCTATATTTAGAAAAGTTATCTTTAGTTCTAACTTGTTCTATTTTTTTAGTAACCTTATCTTTTATCCAATGTATTTCTTTATAATCATTTAGGTTATACACAGAACTTAGCCATAGAGTTTTATTTTGTATGATTGCCTTAAAAGCTTCAACATTACAGTAGTGATATATTATATTATTCATATGAGGCCTTCTAAAAGATTCAATAAAATGTATTATATACTAACATAAAATGAAGACATATGGATATGTTTAATAAGAAGAATGAGATATGACTAAAAAGGCATATCTCTAAAATTTTATAGGTAGGGAAGTATCATATACTAGTTCATAGTAGTTATTATTGTTAAATTCAAACTCACAAATTACTTCAAGTCCAAGTTTTCTTGTATGAGCTTCATATGATCTTGGGTTTATTTTATTAATAAATGTAACTAAAATAGGATATTTCTTAGACATTTCTTCTCTAGCAAAATCAAAAATCATAGGTAAGACATCTGTACCTCTTACACTTTTATCAACACAAACTGGTCCATATTGGTAAGAGTTGTCTACACTTAAAGTTTGTCCTTTATACTCTAAAGTATGAAGTTGATCTATCATATATGCAAACATAGGCCAAGCAGACCAATACTGCCATGAGGCAGCCATTACATATGCAACTAACTCATCTTCTTTAAAACATAAAAATATCCCATCTTCTTGATTTATAATATCAGATAGTTGTTCAGATGTAAAAGCAGTTGTAACAAAACCATCTTTTTTATCTTCTTCTTTTATGCTTGATAATTGATACTTTGAATGTAAGGCTAAAATAGCATTAATATCTTCAACTCTTGCATTTCGTAATTGAAACATATTTACTCCTTTATATTTCCATTTTAAAATAGTCTCTTAAAACCTCAGCTCTATTCTCCAAGCTAATATTCCAAGACTTTTTATTCTCATCTTCTTTTAAAGTCATTTGCTCATCTGTTAAAGTAACTCTTCCATTTTTAAGTGCTTGAGTTACTAATAAAGGTGCGTGATTTGAAAAATGTTCCATATTTCCTTCATCTTTAAATACACCCTCAAAATCACTTACATTTTTTTCTTCTATTTTAAAATGATATCGAGGAGTCCAGCCTTTATGCCTATGATTAAATTCTAAGGAATAAAAGTCTTTTTGCTTAGAGATTCTGTATTCTATTTGTTCAGCAATAGAGATAAATCTTTCATCTTCTATATACATAGGTTCTCTTACATTCTGACCATTTGCAACATCAACTAAATATTCTTTATTATCAATAGTAACTATTAGTGTTAAGTGAGGATAATCTTTTCCTATGTATGTTAAATCATCAACCTTAGCAAATATCATTTTCACATTAAAGCCAAGTGTATTTAAAAGGTAGGCAAATAAGGTATTGGATTCATAACAAATGCCTCCTCTATTATTTTCAACAATTTTTTCATAAATCTTGAAAATATTTACATTGAACCCTCTATTTAAAACAAAATCTAAATTTTCGTAAGGTACATTTAGAATATATGATTCTTGTAATTTTTTTAAGTTTTCTAAATTAATTTCTATATCTTGAGTATCAATACCTATTCTTGATAAGATTTTATCAATTTCCATATAATATCCTTTAAAAAAATGTATTATATAGCTTTTTACTTAAGTAAGTCTAATCCATCTTTTTTTAATTCATAAATCGTAGGTGCAAGTTTCTCTATAAAACTTTGGTGATGAGATACTATAACCATAGACTTTTTTATATGATTTAATATATCTATTATCTTCTCTTCAGCCTTTGAATCTAAAGCATTTGTAGGCTCATCTAAAAGTATAATCTTAGGCTTAGTAATAAGTATTCCAGCCAAGGCTACAATTTTTTGCTCCCCTCCACTTAACTCATAAATAATTCTGTCTTTTAAATGATGTATTCCAAGACTTTCAAGTATTAACATAGCCTCATGAAAAGCACTTTGTTTATTTTCACCCTTTGCTCTTAAATTAAACATCACATCCTCAATAACTGTTGGGCATAAGAAGTAATCACTCACATCTTGAGGTAAATATCCTATATCACTTCTATGTGATTCATACTCTTTTTTATTCGCAATTAGATTATGAAATAGATGAAGTTCACCTTTATATTCATGCTGTAATCCTGCAATTATTTTTAATAGAGTACTTTTCCCTACCCCATTAGAGCCAATTATTGCAACTTTTTCTTCATGTCCTATATTCACATTTATATTAGAGAATAGTTCTTTATCATCATTTTTATATGATACATTTTTAAGATTTATTGAACAGCTCATAAAATTACCTTTAATAGTATTATTAAGATTACAAAAAAGCCTAGATAGTAATCATATTTATTTATATTAAACTCATCATTTAAATATATTTTTCCAGAAAATCCCCTTGCCTCAAAAGATTCTTTTAAAGCTTGTGACTTTCTAATAGATTTAACAAAAAGCATACCTAAAATGTTTCCAAATGTTTCATAAGCAAATAGTGAAGTATTTGCTTTAAATCCCCTAGCTCGTAATGTTGTTTTGATATTCTTAAAATCACTAGTTAAAGTTTCTATCATTTTTAATGTAAAGTATGTACTTGCAGTGAACATATTAGGAAACTTAAGCATAGAAAGCCCTCTTACAATATCATACCCTTTAGAGGAGTAAAAAAGTGTAAGGTTAAAAAGAATGATCACATTAGATCTTATATAGATATTTAAAGCATCTTCAAAAGTACTTTGAAAAAGTAAAACTAAAAATAAAACAAATATAAATAGATTTAAAAATAAAAGCTTTTTAAAAATATCTAAAAGATTCTGTTTCTTTATGTATAAAAGAAAGATAATAGGAAGTAAAAAATAAATTTCAAAAAAAGAAAAACTAACTACAAGAGAGTAAAAAAAAGCAAGAAGTAAAGAGATAGCTGGATTAAAAGCTATCATTTTTTTATTCTCTTTAAAAATGCAAAAATACCTACTATTACAAGTAAGGCAAATATCATTTTAAATACATCCATAAAAGCTAACTTTTCTTCTAATAATTCAACTTTTATTTTAAGTTTTTTATTCTCTTCTTGCAGTTTTTGAAGTTGTGAACTTTCATATCTTTTCTCAGGTTTTACAACTTCTTGGATATTTTTTAATACAGTATGTCCACCACCTGCATCAACACTTAGTAAAAACTCTTTTTCTTTTATAGAAGCTTCAAATTCACCTTTTTCATTTGTAATACCTTTTACTAAAAGTTTATTATCTTTTAATATTTTTAACTCACAATTCTTACAAGGATTACCATTAGCAAAATATGAACTAATAAAAAGTTTATCATCTTCAAAATTTGTAAACACACTTAATCTATGAGCATAAGAAGATACGCATAGTATAAAAACTAAGAATAATACTCTAATCATAAATTTGCCTCTTTTAAAAGTTTAGGTATTGCTTTTTTAATATATAAAAGTAAAAACAGTGTAATTATACCTTCTAAAATCATAGCAGGAATATTAGCTAAAAAGATTGAGTAAGAAGCTATTAAAAATTCATCTTTTGCTAAATACAATATTATACAGAGAAAAATAGTAGAAAATAAAATCCCTAAAGCTCCTACTAAAAAGAATTTAATTTTTTCATTAAATACTTTTAGTAGCCCTGCTTTATTAATTAAATACACTAAATAAGCAGGTAATGCCATTATTATTATATTAGCTCCCAAAGAAGTTAATCCCCCATATCCTAAAAGAATACTTTGCAATAACAAGGCAATTGAGATACTAATAAAACTCATACTTCCTAAAAATAGTCCAATTACACCTATAAGTAAAAGATGTATTTGCGTTGGACCTAAAGGAATATGAATAAAAGAAGCTATAAAAAACAAAGCACTCATTGACGCAACTATTGCTATGTTTTCATTTTTCATAGTTTTTAAAGAGTAAGCACATAATGCAACACTTAATACTCCAAGTGTTCCTGCTACTTCTAAACTAATAACTCCATCTGATATATGCATATTGTTCTTTCCTGTTTTTTAGTAAGCTTTTATCCAAAGTAATGCACCATTTTCTATTGGATACATTTTACCTTTGTATTCTTTTGTTCCTTCTTCAATTAAAGCAGCAAATCCCCACCACCCTTTATGATTCATAACAAAAGAAAAGATACCTTCACTATTTGTTTTTACAACCTGAGTTATATGTGAAGCACTAGCAGCTTTTAAACCAAAAGTATTATATAGTTCAACTTCAACCTCTACATTAGAAGCAGGTTTTCCATTATGTAATACTTTCCCTACAAATTGATTACCTTTATATAAAGAAAATGGTTTTACCATAGGTATTATCTCGTATTTTAAACCAAGAGGTTCATCCCAACCATCTTCTCTACCAAAAGCACTTACTATTACTTTAGGAACATGAGAAATGTATTTTTCTTCGCTTGGTTCAAAATACTCTTGTGGTTGTACAAAAAACTTATATACAGAAGGTTTAGTAATTGTATAAGATGTTGACCATGCTTTATTATCAAACTTGCTAATCTGCGTTAAAGGTAAAGGATTCTTTTTACTATCAAGATATAACCCTACTGGTTTTTCCATATTCATTCCACTTTGCTCAAAGGGGTGAATAAACATAGCTTCTAACTCTAAGTTAGCTTGAGATTTATTTTCAATATTATCACTACTTGGAAGTAGCGTTAAAAAATGTCCATTTGCAAACAGTGTTAAACTGATTAATATAATTATACTTTTCAAATTATTCCTTTTATTTAATTAAATTATAAACTTATAGCTTTTATAGTAAAATAAATTTTCATATTTCTTATATATTTTTGGAACCTAAATGAATAAATGTTCATCATGTAATAACAATAAATTCTATACTCTTGCAAACTCTTATATAAAGTGTACAAAATGCAAAAGAAAATACTCGTTAAAAAAAATACAAAAACAAAAAGATTTAATAAATAAATTTTGCCAAAATAAAACTGCACTAGAAACATCAAAACTATTAAAACTCAATTATATAACAGTGTCAAAAAAATTTAAAGAATTAAGAATTTTGATAATAGAATATTTAGATCAAAACTATCAAAGAATAAAACATTATTCAAATGAATTTGATGAGTATATTTATACAAAAAACGATGAGATTTATAAAGCACATAATTTTTTAACATTCAATTATAATAATTATATATATAATCTAATGCTTCCAAATTTATATAAATTTAATCATTTTTATAAAGAAGATACTTCACTTAGTAAATTTCTATTTCATAATAAAATTGCAAAACTTGAAAGTAAAAATAGTTTAATAAATGACTTTTGGCTTTATTTTGAAGAGTTTATTAAAAAGTATAAAGGTGTAGATAAAAAGAATTTTATTCTGTACTTAAAGGAATCAGAATTTAAATTTAATCATAAAAAAGAAGACCAAGAAGATATTCTTCTTAGCCTAATAAATTAATTTCTTGGTAATGTTCTAATTGGAACCATTTGAAATTCGTCCATATTCCATACATTATTTTTAACATATGGTTCATTAGCTAACCATTCATCAATTTCATTTTCATTTTCAAAATCAACTATTAATGTTGATCCAACCATTTTATCTTCTTCAATTAAAGCTGCAACATTGATGAATTTACCTTCATCTAAATATTTGTTTGCACCTGCTAAATGTTCTTCTCTTACTTCTAATCTTCTGTCTAAAGCATTTTCATTATCATAAGCTATTATTAAATATTGCATAAAATATTCTCCTTTTTTAAAGTCTAGCATTTTATCCAAACAATAGTATGATAATATTGAAACTTACGCAATTCTTACATATTTATTGAAATAATACCCTTGGATATAATCGCAATCAAGATTTTGTACAATCTCTAAATCCTCTTTTGTTTCAACTCCTTCAATAATAGACTTTTGCTTATTCATTTTTATTGTTTTTAGAATACCATTTAAGTATGGTAAATAATTTTTATTCTTTTCAATTTGTCTTAAAAAAGATTTATCTATTTTAATATATCTGCTTCTATCCATCATGTAAAATGAAAACATTGATCCATCTTGAGCAAAATCATCTAAAGCAGCATCTATGCCAATTTGATTTAACCAATCTGAAAAATTTCTCATAATACAGGCTGAAGTTTCATCATCACTTCCATTTTCAGTAATTTCAACAACAATTTTATCTTTATGTTTTAATAAGAATTTTTCCCAATAATCTTGTTGTTGTTTTGTAACAACAATATCAGCATCAAAATTAACAAATAATTTCTTATCTAAATTGTAGTTTTCTATTTGAAGTTGTTTATTTCTTTTTTCTAATTCAAAAAATAATTGGTTGTTATGATGTAATTTTCGGAAGATATCTTCTGTACAGATAGTGTCATTGTGAATATCAAATTTTGATAAAGCCTCATAGGCAAAAACTTCTAAACTGTCTTTGTTTAATATAGGTTCGTATTTTGTATAATAATCTGCCTTAAGAATAAGGCTTCTAAACTCTTGTCTTGTCATAAATGAATAATAACAAAAATAAACTTAGTTTTAATTGATAATGAATATTAAAATTAGTTATATAATCCCAACTGCGAAGATAAAACTCAATGGATAGATAAGAACATTCATATATCTAAAGAAAGGTGTCATTTTGACATTGATAGGCATTACTTCATTTATAGTAGATCCATTAGATAGTTTTTTCATCATTGAAAGTTTAAATGCAATATCTAAAAATTTTAATACTAAAATAGAACTCATCCAAAAGCCAAAATTATTTAATGATAATGAAAGATAAATAGTATAAAAAAATGATAAATGCAAAGTAAAATATAAAAATATATTTTTTTGATAAATAGCAAAGTTATTAGATATTAAACCAAATAATGAATCAGATTTTTGCCAATTTGATTCAAATAGTTCAACAGCTATAAATATAAAAAGAAGTGTGATTAAATCCATATAATAGAAACAATAAGGCCGAAGCCTTATTGATTACTCAGTTTCAGTTTCAGCAAACTTAATTTTTTTGTTTTTGTAAAGACCAGTTCCAACAGGAATAGTTCTACCAATAACAACGTTTTCTTTTAAGTCTTCTAACATATCCATTTTAGCTGAAATTGCTGCTTCAGTTAAAACTTTTGTAGTTTCCTGGAATGATGCTGCAGAAATAATAGAATCAGATGTAACAGCCGCTCTTGTAATACCTAATAATAAAGGTTCAGCAATTGCAGGTTCTCCACCTAATTTAATAATTCTTTCATTCTCAATTTTAAATCTCTTCTTAGAAACCATATCACCGATAATAAACTTAGTATCTCCACCATCTAAGATAGAAACTTGTCTTAACATTTGAGACGTAATTACCTCAATATGTTTATCAGCAATATTAACCCCTTGAGATCTATATACTTGTTGTACTTCAGATACAATAAAGTAATGAAGCGCTTTTTCACCTAAAATTCTTAATACATCATGTGGAGATGTTTGACCATCAGTTAATGCTTCACCAGCATGAACGAACTCACCTTCATGTACTAAAATTTGTTTAGATTTCTCTACTAAATACTCAGCTTTATTTCCATTTTCATCAGTAATGATGATTCTAGATTTATTTCTAAGTGGCTTACCAAATGAAACAATTCCATCAAATGATGCAAGTACTGCAATCACTTTTGGTCTTCTTGCTTCAAATAATTCAGATACTCTAGGAAGACCCCCAGTAATATCTTTTGATTTTTGTGTTGCTTTTGGTGTTTTACCAATAACATCAGCTACTTCAATTTTTTGACCTTCTGCAACATTTAATGAAGTCTTAGGGTCTAAAGAATATCTAATGATTTCTTTATCTTCAGTAGCTAATACAACAGTTGGTTTATATCCACTTGGAATATATTCATTAACAACTAGTTTAGAAGTTCCTGTTAATTCGTCAAATTGCTCAGCAACTGTGATTCCTGGAATAATATCTTCAAATGTGATAGTACCAGCTTTTTCAGCAATTGTTGGGTTTGCATATGGGTCCCACTCAGCAATTACAACTTGCTCAGCAGTTTCAGGTACAGCAATAATAGATTCTTTTTCAACATTAACGTTGTCATCTAATTCTACTTTTGAACCTCTAGCAATATAGTGTCTTAATGCTTCTCTACCTTCAGCATCAACGATAACTGCAAATAGACCTTTTTCAACAACTGTATAACCAGCTTTAATATCTTCTCTTCTTTCTAAGTAATCCCCAGTAAGTTTATAATACTTAACAGTTCCCTTAGCTCCAGAAGTGATTTGAGATGTAATAGGAGCTCCATCAGCAACTCTTAATTCAGATGCAAAAGGAATTCTGTTAGGAACATTCCAACCATCTTTAATCATCTCAACGATTGATTCATTTTCTTCTACTTCAATACCATCTCTATAAGGTAAGTATAATTTACCTTCGATTTTTCCAGATACACCTGCAAGCTCATTTGCTTTAGCAACGTCATTCTTTCTTAAGTAGAATTTCTTTTCATCTTTACCATTAGAGATAGTTAAAATAATCTCTTCATGTAATGTTTCAACAGTAACATTACCTTTAAATGGTGCATTAATTTTAGGCTCAACTAATAAGATACCAGCATTTCTTCTGTTTGCAACAACATCTTTACCTTCACTATTTGTGTAAGTTTTAATGTTATAATATCTAATGAAACCTTCTTTATCAGCTCTTAATTCTCTCTCAGTTTGAGTAGCACTTGCAGTACCACCAACGTGGAAAGTTCTTAGTGTCAGCTGTGTTCCAGGCTCACCAATAGACTGAGCGGCAACAACACCAACTGCTTCACCAGGAGTTGCTTTTCTTTGCTCACCTAAGTTAAGACCGTAACATTTAGAACATAAACCATGCTCAACTTTACAAGTTAATGGAGTTCTAATAACAACAGATTTAACTTCAGCTTCTGCAACAACTCTTGCATTTTCTTCAGTAATTAAAGTTCCTTCAGTGAAAAGAATTTCATTTGAAATAGGATCAATAATATCTTCAGCTATAACTCTACCTGTGATTCGCTCTTCTAATGACTCAATTAATTCATTACCAGAAGAAATATCTGAAATTTCAATACCTTCGTGAGTACCACAATCTTCGATTGTAATTCTAACATTTTGAGATACATCAATTAGCTTTCTTGTTAAGTACCCTGCATTGGCAGTTTTTAACGCTGTATCCGCAAGACCTTTTCTAGCACCGTGAGTAGAAATAAAGTACTCAAGTACATTTAAACCTTCTCGGAAGTTAGAAATAATTGGAGTTTCAATAATTGTCCCATCTGGCTTAGCCATAAGACCCCTCATACCTGATAACTGTCTAATCTGTGCAGAAGAACCTCTGGCACCAGAATCAGCCATCATATAAATAGAGTTGAATCCATCTTTATCTTGCTCAACTAAGTTCATCATCTCAGAACCAAGTTTATTATTTACTTCAGTCCAAATATCAATAATCTTATTATATCTTTCTTGCTCAGTTAATAAACCTTGTCCAAATTGTTTTTGAACTTCAATAACTTCTTTTTTAGATTTAGCAATATGCTCTTCTTTAGATTCAGGAACTCTAATATCATCAATTGAAATAGAGATACCAGCATCAGTTGCATATCTAAAACCTAAGTTCTTTAAGTTATCTAAGAATCTTGGAGTTACTTCATATCCACCATGTTTGTAGATATAATCAACTAAAGTACCAATATTCTTTTTCTTTAAAATTTTATTCCATAATTCTACAGGAACAAAATCAGGTAAGATTTCATGAATAATTAATCTACCAACAGTAGTATGAATTACTTTATTGTCAATCTTAGTTCTAATTTTCGCATGTAAATCAACTTCTTTCATATCTAAAGCAATTCTTGCTTCATTTACATCAGTTAATAATTTATGCTCACCTTTAACACCATCTTTTTCTAATGATAGGTAGTAAATACCTAAAATCATATCCTGAGAAGGTACAGCAATTGCTCTACCTGATGCTGGTAAAAGGATGTTCATAGAAGACATCATTAAAATCTTAGCTTCAGCAACAGCTTCTTGAGATAATGGAACGTGAACGGCCATTTGATCCCCATCGAAGTCGGCATTGAAGGCAGCACACACTAATGGGTGTAACTGGATTGCTTTTCCATCAATTAAAACTGGGTGGAATGCTTGAATTGATAATTTATGAAGAGTTGGTGCTCTGTTTAGCATTACTGGATATTCATCAACAATTTCAGATAAACATTCCCATACTTCATTAGTTTCAGATTCAATTAATCTCTTTGCAGATTTTAATGTAGTTGCATAACCTTTTTCTTCTAATTTAGCCATTAAATGTGGTTTAAATAACTCAAGAGCCATTTTCTTAGGAATACCACATTGGTCCATATTTAAAGAAGGTCCAACAACAATTACAGATCTACCAGAGAAGTCAACTCTTTTTCCAAGTAAGTTCTGTCTAAATCTACCTTGCTTACCTTTAATAATTTCAGATAAAGATTTTAAAGGTCTTTTATTAGCACCTTTTACTGCATTAGCTGTTTTACCATTATCAAATAATGCATCAACTGCTTCTTGAAGCATTCTTTTTTCATTTCTAATAATGATTTCAGGAGCATCAAGTTCTGTTAATCTTTTAAGTCTGTTATTTCTGTTAATAACTCTTCTGTAAAGGTCATTTACATCAGATACAGCAAATTTACCACCATCTAAAGATACTAATGGTCTTAAATCTGGTGGAAGAACTGGTAACTGAGTTAACATCATCCATTCAGGTCTATTTCCAGAGTTAATAAAGTTCTCAACAACTTTTAATCTTTTAATAATAGTTTTTCTTTTTGCTTCAGATTTAGTAGCACCCATATCTTCTTTAAGTCTAGTTAATAACTCAAATAAGTCTAAAGTTTCTAGTAAATCTCTTACAACTTGACCACCCATATTTGCATCAAATCCAGTGTGTTCAAATAAATCAGAAATAGTTCTATATTGTTCTTCATTTAAGATATCGAATTTTAAAACTTTTTTAGTTTTTTCGTTATCATAATATGCTTCACCTGGTTCAGAAACGATATATGCTTCGTAATATAATACTCTTTCAAGGTCTTTTAATTTAACACCTAATAAAGTACCAATTCTAGTTGGTAAAGAAGATACCATCCAAATGTGTGCAACAGGAGATACTAAATCAATATGTCCCATTCTGTGTCTTCTAACTTTAGATGATGTTACTTCAACACCACATTTTTCACATACAACACCTTTATATCTCATCTTTTTGTATTTACCACAAAGACATTCGTAATCTTTTACAGGTCCAAAAATTTTAGCACAAAATAAACCATCTCTTTCAGGTTTAAGAGTTCTATAGTTAATAGTTTCTGGTTTTTTAACTTCCCCAGATGACCAAGATAGAATTTTTTCAGGACTAGCAAGTCTTAATTGAAAGGCCGAGAAATCTGTCGGTCTTTCTAATTCTTTTATTTCAATTGGTTCTAATACTGTTTCATTATTACTCATTATTTTCTACCTCTTCAAAAATCTCTACGTCTAATCCAAGAGCTTTAAGCTCTTTAGTTAATACGAAGAATGTTTCAGGAACACCTGAACTTGGTACATTTTCACCGTTTGCAATAGCTCTATAAGCTCTAGTTCTACCTTCAACGTCATCAGATTTAGTTGTTAACATTTCTTTAAGAACATTAGTAGCACCATATGCTTCTAAAGCCCAAACTTCCATTTCCCCAAATCTTTGTCCACCGAATAAGGCTTTACCACCAACTGGCTGTTGAGTTACTAATGAGTAAGGTCCAGTAGATCTAGCATGCACTTTTTCATCAACTAAGTGATGTAATTTAAGCATATACATGTAACCTACGTTAACTCTTTCCTTCATTTTCTCACCAGTTTTACCATCAGTAAGTGTAGTTTTACCATCAGAATCAATTTTTGCTAATTCAAATAACTTAACAAACTCTTCTTCTTTAACACCATCAAATACTCTAGTAGCGAATCTAACACCTTTAGTCCAATCTTGACCAAAGTCGATTAATTCTTCATCAGATAATGAATCCATGAATGCTTTACCGTTCATAAGTTTTGCAACTTCAGCAATTTCACCCATTTTTGTTCTTAATTCTTTAACAAATTCTTCTTTTTTAGCTTCGAAGATATCTTGGATTTGAGCACCAAGTTTCATACCTACTAATCCTAAGTGAACTTCAAGAATCTGACCGATATTCATTCTTGATGGAACTCCAAGTGGGTTAAGAATAACGTCTACAGTTGAACCATCTTCTAAGTAAGGCATATCAACTTGAGGTACGATGTTAGAAACAATACCTTTGTTTCCGTGACGACCTGCCATTTTATCCCCAACTTTAATCTTTCTCTTAGTAGCAACATAAACTTTAACTTGTTTAATTACACCAGAAGGTAAGATATCATCATGTTCTAAAACTGTAAGTTTTTCTTCATGTTCATCTCTTAATTCAGCTTTTTGCTTGATGAAATATTCTTTTATATCGTTATATACTTTTTCAATATCACTATCGTAAGATGCAACTACTTTTTTCATAGCAAATCTATTAACATTAGCTAATACTTCAACAGGAATTGAATCACCTTTTTTGTATGTAACTTCTTCAACTTCAACATCTTTTACTAATGATGATTTTGATAATAAATCATTAATTTTTAAGATTTCTTCTCTATCAAGCATTAATAGTTTATCATGATGTTTTACATCTAATTCAGCTTTTTCTGCTTCGATTTCTGCTACGGCTCTTTCGTCTTTTTCGTATCCTTTTTTAGTGAATACTTTAACGTCAACAACTGTACCTTCCATAGAAGTAGGAGTTAATAATGATTTATTAATAACATGACCAGCTTTTTCTCCGAAGATTGCTCTTAAAAGTCTTTCTTCTGGAGTTGGTTTAATTTCACCTTTTGGAGTAACTTTACCAACAAGAATCATACCTGGCTTAACAAATGTACCAACTTTTACAATTCCAGAATTATCTAAGTGAGTAATTGCTTCTTCTTTAACACCTGGTAAATCTCTAGTAATTTCTTCATTACCATGTTTAAGTTCTCTACATTCAACTTCTTTTTCATATACATGAATAGAAGTAAATGAATCTTCCTTAATTAATCTCTCAGAAAGAACAATCGCATCTTCATAGTTATATCCATTCCATGGCATGAAGGCAACACAAGCATTAACACCTACAGCTAACTCACCATTATCCATAGATGGACCATCAGCGATTACCTGACCAGCTTCAACAATTGCACCTTCTTTTGTACCAATTCTTTGACCAAATGAAGTATTATTATTTGTTCTTACGTTTTTACTAACTGTATAGTGATCAATGAATGCACCGCTTTCATCTTCACCTCTAACGTAGATATTTTTAGCATCAGCTTTTTCAATAACTCCGCCTCTTTTAGCTTTAATAGCTTCCCATGCATCTCTAGCAACTGTTTTTTCTAAACCAGTTCCAACAACAGGAGCATTAGGCTTTAATAATGGAACAGCTTGTCTCATCATATTCGATCCCATTAAGGCTCTGTTGGCATCATCATGCTCTAAGAATGGAATTAAAGATGCAGCAACACCCATAACCATTTGAGATGAAATATCAATTAAATCAACTTTAGTTTTTTCAATTAAGTAAATTTCACCATCTTGTCTAGCTTCAATTAGATTTTCAACAATTTTTCCATTATCATCAACTTTAGTTGATCCAGGAGCAATTACTAATCCCTCTTCTTGAGTAGCTGTATAGTATTTAATTTCATCTGTAACAATACCATCTTTAACAGTTTTGTATGGAGCTTCAATAAATCCTAATTCATTTACTTTAGAGAAAGTAGATAATGTATTAATAAGACCAATATTTTGACCCTCTGGAGTCTCAACTGGACAGATTCTACCATAGTGAGTTGCGTGAACATCTCTTACTTCGAATCCAGCTCTCTCTTTAACAAGTCCACCCTCACCAAGTGCAGAAAGTCTTCTTTTATGAGTAACTTCTGATAATGGGTTAGTTTGATCCATAAACTGAGATAATTGCCCTGATGTAAAGAATTCAGTAATAGTTGATGTAATCATTTTAGAGTTAACTAAATCATGTGGCATAATATCTTCTAATGTACCAGATAAAGTAGTCATTTTATCTCTAATTGCTTTTTGCATTTTGATTAAACCAGAATGTAATTCATTTGATAATAATTCACCAATTGCTCTAATTCTTCTGTTACCCAAGTGATCTCTATCATCAATATGTCCATGACCAGCTTTAACTCTTACTAAATATTGAACAGTTTTGATAACATCTTCATAAGTTAAAGTAGTAACGTACTCAGGTACATTTACACCTAATTTATGATTCATTTTCATTCTACCAACTTTAGTTAAGTCATATCTTTCTGGATCGAAGAATAATTTCTTAACAAATTCTTTAGCAGCTTCTTTAGTTACAGGCTCACCTGGTCTCATTACTTTATAGATTCTAATTGCAGATAAATCATTTTCATCATCAATTTGTTCTGTTTGCTTTAATAATTTTAAAGATTCAGCATCTTGTTTAAATGCATTAATAATAGAGTTATCAACGCCAGTAGCTAAATCATTTGCAATATCAAAGTTTTCAAAACCTAAATCAAGTAATTTTTTAAGTTTAATTTCATCAAGATTAGTTAAAGCATCAAATAATACTTCTCCAGATTCTGGATCAAAAATAGTATTTGCAGTTGATCTATCCATTAATAATTCAATTGGATATTCAACTAATTTTAAACCACCTTCAAGTAAAGCATTTGCTTTTCTTGCAGTAAGTCTTTTACCAGCTGCTAAAACTAAGTTACCTTTTTCATCTTTAATATCAAACTCAACTCTTCCTGTAAAATCTTCAGGATTAAACTCTGTTAAGAATTTGTTATTTTTAATTTTAATATTTAAAATTGGGTAGAATAATTTGATAATATCTTCTTTAGAGTAACCTAATGCTCTAAATAAAATAGTAACTGGAACTTTTCTTCTTTTGTTAATTCTTACATATAATACATCTTTTGCATCATATTCGAAGTATAACCAAGAACCTCTATCTGGAATAATTTGACCAGTGTAAATTAGCTTATTATCAGCTGTATTTGATTCTTCTTCTTTGAAGATAACACCTGGAGATCTATGAAGTTGGTTAACAACAACTCTTTCAACACCATTTACGATGAATGAAGTTCTATCTGTCATTAATGGAATTTCTCTGATGAATAAAGATTGTTCTTTCATATCTTTAACACCGATTTTTTCACCAGTCTTTTCATCAAGATCCCATAAAGTCAATCTAATATTGATCTTTAAAGGAATAGAGTAAGTAAGACCTCTAACCATAGATTCTCTAACATCATATTTAGGTTTACCTACATCAGATCCTAAATAGTCTAAAGTAATTCTGTTCTGTGCATCATGTATTGGGAAAATAGATTTAAATACTTTTTCAATTCCAGCAGTTGTTCTGTCTTCTTGACCAATCATTAAGAAAGTATCATAAGAATTTTGTTGTAATTGTAATAAGTTTGGAATTTCAATTTGCTGTGGATTTTTTGCAAAATCTACTCTAAGTCTATTACCAGATTTTAAAGAGTTTAACATTGTCGGCCTTGTTATAAAATTTGGTTTAGTTTTTGCTTTATATTATAAAGCACAAAAGCATCCATAAAGGATAAGGTAAAATTTCTTATAAATTTTTACCTTAGCCCTCAAAGATGCTAATCTTTACACGAGGCAAGATGCCCCATGTACAAGTTAAATTACGAGTGTAATTATTTTAATTCAGCAGTTGCACCAGCAGCTTCTAATTCTGCTTTTGCAGCTTCAGCGTCGTCTTTAGAAAGTCCTTCTTTAACAACTGCTCCAGCTTCTTCAGCCATTGCTTTAGCTTCTTTTAATCCTAAACCAGTTAACGCTCTAATTACTTTAATAACGTTAATTTTTTTAGCACCAGCATCTTTGATAACTACATCAAATTCACTTTGTTCTTCAGCAGCTTCTACAGCAGCTCCAGCAGCACCAGCTACAGCAACAGGCTGAGCAGATACTCCAAATTTTTCTTCAAATTCTTTAACTAATTCTGATAATTCAAGAACTGATAAACCAGAGATATATTCTAGTACGTCTTCTTTAGAAATTGCCATTTCTTATTCCTTAATATTTTTTATTTTATTTTTTATTTTATTTTTTATTTTATT
>Ga0193952_1000309_pt1 | contig 20941 bp, 10 predicted proteins | sample BB_3_MG_FD_140368 | JGI IMG/M metagenome (GOLD analysis project Ga0193952, IMG submission 140368) | Microbial mat bacterial communities from the Broadkill River, Lewes, Delaware, United States - BB_3_MG | ecosystem: Environmental > Aquatic > Freshwater > River > Microbial mats | place: USA... | reverse complement strand
TTATTTTGAATTACATCAACCAGAATTAAATGCCATACATCAACTTTTAACAAAACAAAAAGAATATTTACAAAATAAAGATAAAACAATAACTGGATTTAATATAGGAATAAACTCTGGAGAGAGTGCGGGACAAACTATATTTCATGTTCATGTACATCTAATTCCTAGAAGAAACGGAGATATGATTGACCCTAAAGGTGGAGTTAGAGGTGTTATTCCAGAAAAACAAAAATATTAATTAGGAAAAGCATTTGGCAAAAGGCTATTACATTATAAGACAAGAAGTACCTTTTTTAGAACCAAAAATCATGAAGATATTTACTCCAATTAACGGAGAACACTTTAACACTTTTGTATCTAATTTAGTTGGTAATATTAGTATATATTTATATGATGGGAAAAACAATAGTAGAAAAGATATGACTAATAGCTATATCCTTAAAGAATTCGATATGAATGAACATAAACCAGAATTAATTAAAGAAAGGAAATATGGTTATAGAAATTCTATTTATAAATATACAAATTTTGAATTCTATGTTTATGAAGGTAATAAATATAAAGACTTGGAATATTTCTATATGAATGGGGAAAAGCATTTTAGAGCACAAGCAGGTGCTAGTATAGAAAATCCTTTTAAATCAAGTCTAAGTGATAGAAAAAGAAATATGAACTATGGAAATAGCTATGAAAAGTTTATTGCTTCTAAATATGAAGAAAGTGGATATATAGTTGAATTAAATGGAATTAAAAAGAATACTAACGATGGCGGGATAGATTTAATTGCATTTAAAGAAGATAATTTAATTTTAGTTCAATGTAAAAACTGGTCAATGTCTAATAAGTATAAAATTAATCAAAAAGATTTAAGAGCATTTATTGGAGATAGTTTTATATATATGACAGAGAATGAACTATTTAATAAAAAAGTTTCTTTTCACTTTATTGTCTCACATGAGAATATATTAAATGAAGGAGCAATTAAATTCTTAGAAGAACAAAATATGGTTAAATTTAAAGTAGTTGCATTCGAGAATTAAAAATTATCAACAAAACAAGTCATAACATCATAAGCAGGTTTAATCTCATAAAAGTTATTAAATTAATTTACTCTCCAGAACAAAAATGTTCTATCGGAGTAAGATAATAACTATATAAATTTCTTTTTAATGATCATGAATTATGTAATTATATATATCTTCATCTACTAAATGGCTAAGAGTAAAATTTACACGAACTACAGAAACATCTTTTCCATTATCTGTTGGCATGGTTGTTTGTTCAAAACTTTCTTCAATTGGAGTTAAGTCTCCCATATAGTAAAACTCAAGACCTTCATCATTACTTTTCTTTATAAATAGTGGAATATGTAATAATTTGTTTTCTTTAATAGTTTTAATATCAGGGCTTGTTAATTTTCTTTTACTTTTGGACATCCATGTAAAAGTATGATTATTAATAAATTCATCTTCATATTTGGTAGTATCTGATATATTTTCTTCTTTATGATAATTTACAAATATAGGACAGTTTTCTTTATTTGGGCTTATTACATATCCTCCAACGTTTTGTGCTAGAGGATTTTGATCCCAGTTTAGTATTCTAAAAACATCTTTTCTTGAATACTTTTGATATAAATGAAATCCATTATAATATAATGATTCTTTATTTTTATTTGTGTAAATATGCATTGCATAATCAATACTATCAAGAAGAAAACTTTTTAATAAATCATTTTCTAAAATTGATTTTAAGTCCTTGTCTATAGATATACTATTAGACTTATATTCTACTACTTTGTATTCATATTTTTCATTTACACTAATTAGCTTCTTATCTTTTTTTTCAGTTATAAAACTTAGGTTTAAGTTATGAATAGCAGAGGCAATTGAAAAATTTGTTGAGTTAATATTATATAAATCTTTTATTGTTTCTTTTATTGTTTCAAAATTTATATAGTTATTATCTATTAGTAATTTTAAAATGATTGTTTCTTCAATTCGTTTTGAATTATTGATTTCTAATGATATGTATTCTAAGAGTTTTAATTCTCTTGTCAAATTCTCCAGATCCGTTTTTACTTCCGTTTCCATATCTATTACAAAATTTAAGTATGATTTTGAGTAATTAACATAAGCAAATGGATCTCTAAAATCATTTTTTATAAAATCCATCATCATTGGAATATAACCAATTCGATACTTTAATAGTTTATAGTCATTTACAAGATCTTTTTTCTGTTGCATATTTGATGCATCAATTGATTGGTAAATACGTTCTAATGAAATTTTATCAAAGTTAATCGTAGAAGAACCAGGAATAATATTTTTTGATATAGCTTTTCTTAGATGGTCTTTATTATATGATTTATCTCCATATAGTGCAATTGGAACTAAATAGTTATTACTGTAGTTGGCAATAAAATCAATAACAGTTAGATATTCTTTATCTTCAGCCTTTCGTAAACCTCTACCTAGTTGTTGAACAAAGACAATTGCCGATTGTGTTGGTCTTAACATTATAATTTGATTTACTTTTGGTATATCGATACCTTCATTAAATATATCAACAGTAAAAATGTAGTCTATTTTATCATCATCTGAGCTTTCAAGCATTTTTATAGCTTCATCTCTTTCTTTTTCACTATTTGAACCAGATAGAGAAATAGTTTTATATCCCTTAGCATTGAATTTCTCTGATAAAATATGACTTTCTTTATTACTTGAACAAAAGATCAATCCTCTAATAGTATCATTATCAACACCATACTTATTGATACTTTCAATTATTCTGTTAACTCTTTCATCCGTAGTAAGTAGATTAAAGGCCTGATTATCTTTTAATTTCTTTTCATTTATTGAAATATCCGAAACACCATAGTAATGAAATGGACACAGCATTTCTTCTCTTAAAGCATGATGTAAACGTATTTCATATGCAATATTATAATCGAATAATTTAAAAATATCATATCCATCTGTTCTTTCTGGAGTAGCTGTCATTCCTAGTAAAAACTTTGGATTAAAATAATCAATTACTTTTTGATAACTATCTGCTCCAATTCTATGAGTTTCATCAACAATAATATAATCGAAATGTTCTTTTGTAAATTTATTTAAGTGATTATCTTTTGAAATAGTTTGAACTGTAGAGAAAATAAAATCTACTGATATATTTGTTTCATTTCCTGAATATATTCCTAATGTTTTAGTATTTTTAAAAATAGATTGAAATGTTTCTAATGCTTTTTCAGCAATATTTCTTCTATGTACAACAAATAAAACTCTTTTTGCATTAAAATTTTTTACATCAAATGCAGCTAAATATGTTTTTCCTGTACCTGTAGCAGATATGAGAAGTGATTTTTCTTTTCCATTATCTCTTAATTTCTTTATGTTTTTTAGAGCTTCCTCTTGCATCTTATTAGGTTTTATATTATTGCTTTTAATATTATGATTATAATGTTTTATAATTTGATGGTTTTTCTTTACAACTTTATAAACTTCTTTATATTGCTCAATAAATTCATTATTAATAATTTCTGCATCAATAAATTCATTTTTAAATTCAACTAATGTACTTGTAACTATGCCACTATCTTTTTTCCCTGTAACCTTAAGGTTCCATTCTTTATTTGAACATAACGCATTAGCAGTTAGATTACTACTCCCTATAATTAAATTATAACAGTCTTTTTTCTTAAACATAAAACCTTTAGCATGAAAATTACCATCAACAATTATTTTTGATTCAATATTTGTGAACTGTATTAGTCTTTTTAATGCTTCTGGTTGTGTAAAGTTTAAGTATTGAGAGACTAATAATTTACCCTTTACTCCTTTTTCTTTTAGTTCTTCAAGTATATTAAATAGTACAGCTATTCCACTTGTTGTAATAAATGCTACTGAAAACCAAAATTCCTCACATTCTACTAATTCATTTTTTAAAGTTGTTAATATTTTTTTATCAGCTTTAATATCATTAGTTAAGAGTTTAGGTTGTAATGTTTCATCAGAATGAATATTAGCATCAATAAAGCCTGTTTCTAAAGACTTTTTTAATGAATTAGTATCAATATAATTATTCATTTATTAATTTCTCTATTACAGGTATATCAGCTTCTGCCCAATCCAATTCTTTTAATTCATTTTTCTTAAGCCATTTATAATCAATATGTTCTGTAAGTGTTAGGCTTATATCATTTGTACAACAAGTATAGCAGTGCATTGTTATTTTAAAGTCTGGATAAGTGTGTTCAATACTAATATATTTTTTATGGACAGTTATATCAATACATAATTCTTCTCTTATTTCTCTTTTAATTGCATTTTCTTCAGTTTCATTATTTTCAACTTTACCTCCTGGGAATTCATATTTATTTGATATATAGTCAAATTTACTTATCCCTCTTTGCATACATAATATTTTGTCATTATTTTTAATAATTGCTGCAACAACAGTGTAATGTTTCATTTTTTTCCTATTCTTTTGATTGAAAAAATAATGTATCAAAGTAAAAATTACATTTTAATAAAGATCATCATTGAAATTTTATATTTGATTTAAATTAAACAGTCAATTCTTGATATATAATTTTATTATTTTATAATATTTTTTATTATAGTATAATAGGAAATAATTTAGGGTTAATTGCATATGAGTCTTTTAAAAAAAATCCTTTTTCTTGATCTAGAACCTTATAATTCAAATAAGAATAAAGAAGCTATAAGAGAAATAGGTATCGTATTAGAAGAGTTATGTGTAAAAAATAATTCTTCAAAACAAATCTTAGAATACATTAAATCATATGATATAAAATATATATGTGGACATAATTTAAGAACATTTGATATTGAATATCTTAAATCAACTAGTTTAAATACTCTAGTAAATAAATTATTAATTATTGATACACTGGAATTATCTTTACTATTCTTTTCAGAAAATACAATTCATAAGTTATCTAAATCATATAAAGACTCAGATAGAAAGCAAATAAGTGATCCATTAAAAGATGCTTTAATTACAAAAGATTTATTGTTAAAATTAATTGATAGATATAATTCTTTAAGTGAAGAAATACAAATAATTTACTATTCTCTTTTATCTCAAGATATTAGATTTAAGCCTTTTTTTGAATTAATAAATATAAGCTTTCCTTTAAAAAATTTAAAAAATTTAATATTAAAAACATTTAAAGAGAAAATTCAAGTACCAAAAAACCTAGAATCACTTATTAATCAGAATCCTATAGAATTAGCACATATTCTTAGCGTATTAAATGAATCAATTGAAATAAAATCATTTCCCTTAAAAATATTTAAAGATTATCCAAATATACAAGATATGATGAATAGCATAACTTTCAATCAAAAAGAATCAATTAAAAAGCTTGATGATTATGCAATGAGTTATTTTGGATTTTCTGGCTTTAATAGTTTTCCTAAACAAACGCAAAGCAGAGGACTTTTTGGTTTTGAAGAAAAGGTTTCTCAAAAAGAAATTGTTAAAGCAGCTATTGAAGGTGAGGACCTTCTTGCAGTACTTCCTACTGGTGGAGGGAAAACTTTTACATTTTGGTTACCAGCTATAATAAAAGCAAAAGCTACTAGAGGATTAACATTAGTTATATCCCCTCTTCAAGCATTAATGAAAGACCATATATTTAACTTTAATAAAAAACTTATAGGAATTGCTTCGGCAGAAGCATTGAGCGGTTATTTAACATTACCAGAAAGAAGACTAATTATAGAACAAATATTAAATGGAAAAATTGATATTTTATATGTTGCCCCTGAATCTTTACGTTCTAAAAATATTGAAAGAATACTAAGTTATAGGTTTATTGATAGAATTGTAATAGATGAAGCTCACTGTCTATCAACTTGGGGTAATGATTTTAGACATGATTACTTTTATATTACTCAATTCATTAAAAAACTTTTAGATAATAAATATAATCAAAATAGAATACCTATATCATGCTTTACAGCTACAGCTAATACAAAAACAATTCAAGATATTAAAGACTACTTTGCCAATGAATTAGATATTACTTTTACAGACTACATTGCTTCTCCTAAAAGAACAAACTTAACTTATGAAGCAATTTGCTATACGGATAAAAAAGAAAAAAGTAAAGCTCTTATTGAAAAAGTTAGACATTTAAAAGAACCACTATTGATATATAATCCTTCTAGTAGAAGAGAATGTGAACTAATTGCTCAACAATTAAATGATGACTTAAATAGACCTTTTTCTGCATTTCATGCCGGATTAAAAACTTCTGAAAAACAAAAAGCACTTGATGATTTTATAAATGATGAAGTTGATGGAATTACAGCTACAACAGCATTTGGAATGGGAATTGATAAACCTAACATTAGACATGTACTTCATAATCAACCTTCTTCAAGTTTAGAAGATTATATGCAAGAAGCTGGTAGAGCAGGAAGAGATAGAAAGCCCGCTAAATGTTATGTACTTTATAATGATGAAGATTTTGATAAGTTGTTTTTATCCTTAATTAGACAAAAAGTTACTCATGCAGAAATAAGGAAAATATTTCAGGCTGCAAGAAAATATTCAGGAGAAGATAAAGAAGAATATAAAAGAGTAATAGTCTCAGTTCAAGAATTGGCAGAGAAAGCAGGAATTAAAGTTGATGAAGAACAGACAGATTTTGATACAAAGGTTAAAACAGCTTTATTAGAATTAGAAAGAGTAGGATATTTAAAGAGAGGATATAATCATCCAAAAGTTTGGGTTACTTCTATTCACTTTAACGATATGGGTGATTTGAGATTTAAGTTATCCAAGAATGGTATTAGTGAAGATTCTGATAGTACAAAAAAGAAAATTTTGTTTGAGTCTATAATTCTCATATCTAAAGAGTTAATAAAAAGAAGTGCTCAGAAATTTAGTTTAGGAATAGAAAAGTTATCAGAAATTGTTAATATTGAAGTAGATGATTTATATAAAGTTTTAGAATTAATGAGAGAATTAGAATTGGTATCTTTAAAGGAAGATATGGTTATTGATAGTTTTGCCCCACTAAAGAATCAAAAGCTATTAGATGATTTAATATTATTAAGAAAATATTTTTCTAATTCATTAATTGATATATCTCATGAACGATTTAAACTTAAAGATTTAAAACAAAATATTTCAAATAAAAAAATATATTTAGATTTTAAAGATTACTCTCTTTTATTTAAACAATTAATGATTAATTGCTCTAAAAGAGGTGTTTTTGAATTTTATAGAAAACAGGTAAAAGATCAATACTGGAAAGTAAAAATTTATGATGAAAAAAAATTCAATGAATCACTTGAAGAATTTATTGATGTTACGGTTAATGTAATCCAGTATTTAACTGAGGCTTATAAAAATAAAAATGATAAGCAAGAGAAACTGGTAGTTCCCTTTGAAAAGTTAATATTTGATACTAATAATAAATTAGAAAAAAAGTATTCAACAAAAATTTATGATAAAGTAATTACTTTTCTTCATAACTTGCATTTATTACGGCTTGAAGGTGGTCGCGTACTTCATCATCTAAAAGTTGAATTATTAATAAATAAATCCATATCAAACAATAAACAATATACAAAACAACAATATAAAGAAAGAATGGATCCTATGTATGCTAGAAAACGTGCATCAATCCATATAATGAATCATTTTGTTAATTTACTTACAAAAAGACCTAATGAGGCTGAAGAATTCTCAACTGATTACTTTACAATGGAGTTTGATGATTTTATAAAGAAATATTCTTTAAGTAAAGTTATAAAGCTTCCTGTATCAAAAGCAAGATATGACAAAATTAGAAAAGGGCTAACATCTGAGCAAGAAGAAATTGTATTAGATGATAAATCTCAGACAATGTTGATTTTAGCAGGACCAGGTACTGGGAAAACAATGGTAATGGTCAATAAAATTGCTTATATGATATTAGAAGAAGATTATAAGCCGGAACATTTTTTAATGTTAACTTATACTAGAACAGCTGCTCATGAATTTAAACAAAGACTTTTTAGTTTATTAGGGGACTTAGCTTATGATATTGATATTTTTACATTCCATAGTTATGCTACAGAAATATTAGGAAAAAGTTTTAATAAAAATCAAAAAAGTGATGAATTACATAAAGTAATTTCAGAAGCTACTGAAATGCTAAATAGTGACGAATTAGAAATGCCTTTTAAAAACGCAATTATACTTGATGAATTTCAAGATACAAATTCTGAGTCTTTTTCATTTATAAAAGCACTATATAATCAGTTTAGTAAAGAAACAGATATCAGAATCATTGCTGTAGGTGATGATGATCAGTGTATAATGGAAATGACTAATGGAGCAAATATCAATTTTATAAGAAAATTTGTTGATTCTTTTACTAATGAAAATAAAGACAAAAAGAAGTGGTACAGACTTAGTCAAAATTTTAGAAGTAAAAAAACTATAGTTGATGCATGTAATAGTTTTTGTCATCAAATTGTAGACAGAATTGATAAGAAAAAACTTATTGTTCCTTCTAAGGAAAACAATTTTGAGTGCGAAGTTAATTTAATTTATTATAAAAATCCTAATTTTATATCTGATTTGTATGAGTTAGTTAAAAAAAGTACTTCTGAAACGATAGCATTACTTGTCCATACTAATGAGCAAGTAATGGATATTTATTCAATATTAAAAGAAGATACTACATTAGATGTAAGTTATTTACTTAAAAATGAAGGCTTTCATCTATATATGCTTGATGAAATAGTCTCTTTTACAAAATATATTGAAAATAATTTAGACGATGAAAATAAAATTATTAGTCATAGTTTATTTGATAATGCAAAGGATTTTATTAGAAAAGAATATAGCAGTTCTAAAAATTTATCGTTAACAATGCAACATATATTAGAATTTGAAAATGATCATGAATTAATTACTATGTCTTTTTGGGAAGCATATACTTATGAAACATTAGTTGGAGTATTAAAAAACTTATCAAGTAAGATTGTTGTTTCTACAATACATAGAGCTAAAGGGAAAGAATGGAATGAGGTACATGTAATCTTACCTGAACTTCATAGTTTAAATACTCCTGATTATTTTTTACGATTATATTATGTAGCTTTATCTAGAGCGAAAGAGAAATTATTTGTTCATACTATCAAAAATAAATACTTTGATTGTTTGGAATTAAAAAATATTAAGGTTAATTACAATCCAAAAGAAGAGTTTAAACCTTTACAAAAAAGAATATTAATAATGCAATTAGAAGATGTATATTTAAGTTTTTTATCTAAAAATAAGAATAGTTTGAATTATATTAAAAATACAAATATTTTTTCTGGGCAAGAAGTATTCATAGAAAGATTTAGTTATTATCATAACTCTCAAAACAATATAGGTTTTAATATTAAATTTGAAAATACAATAATAGGTAAATTCTCTAGTTCATTTTCTAAAAAAATTTTAGTACAGATGAATAAAGGTTATTCTATCAGTGAAAGTTCAATAGAGTTTATTCCTCGATGGTATGATAATGAAAATGATAGTTATGTAAATATATTTTTATGTAGATTAGTTTTAGAAAAAAACTTATAGATTTAAATGGGGTAAATAGTAGAAAAATGGAAGTTAGATTTTGAGAAAAAAGTTTAAATATTCTTATTTTCGTTAAATATACAATGATATTTTTTCAAAATTTATTGAAAAGTTTATAGACCATATTTATATTAAAACAACTATGAGATATATTAGACTGACAGAGGAAGATTAAATAATTGAACTTTTTGTTTTAATTAGATTTAAAAGCTTACTTTTTTATTCCATAATCCCATAAGATTTGTGGGACTTTTCATTTTTTATTTTTTGAACACTTTATGGAGCAGGAAAAACTAATATAAGTTCTTCGTGTTCCAAAAATTAGAGGTTTAGCAACTTAACGTTTAAAATAAGCTGATGAATTGCCCGCAGGGTAATTTATCGGCTCCTCTGATTTGTTAGGATTTATAGCCATTCACCATCACTTTTTTTAACCCTAAAAGTTTTAGCAAAGTCCATGATGATTTCATTATTAGTTAACTGTAACCAATTGTTAAAACTTTTTATAAGTAAACTAATTATACCTGCATATTTATCGAGATATTTTTCTTCTAATTTATAGAAATAAATTAAATTTTCAACATTCCCAGAATAAAAATCACCTAGATTAGCAACTTGACCATGTGTATCATCTATTTTTTTCATTAACAAATATCTTTTATTAAAATTATTATCCTCTGTGACTTTTGAACTATGTACAACATAAAATCCTGTTTTCTTTTCGTCAAGTTTAACTAATAATCTAGAAAAATAGTTTGTTTTAACCTTATCATATTTAGAAAACCATTCATATATATCAATTAATGAATTTAATATTTCACGATTATAGTATTGAGAACCCATTGCTTGATTTACAAATGAATAAAACTTTTTTTCGTGTTCATGAAAACTTTTTAGAATATCAAAACCAAGAATCTTTTTATCTCTTAAAATTTCTATTATTCCAGATTTATCTAAATTGATAAATGCAGTTGTATTGTCAAAAAAATTATTACTTTCAGATTTATTAATAAAACGTACCAAATGGGAAATAAGCGTTAGCATTTCTTGATCAATCTCTTTTTTTAGAAAATCTAAAATTTTATCTGTCAAAATTCCTTTAGATTGCATTTCAATAATAGACTTTTTAATTCGATTTGATAGATCTTTTTTTACATCAGGCTTTATCTTATTTTTTAAGCTGTAAGGCATTATTCTTCGATTTCTTAAATCAAAGGGTAAATCACTCAACTTCCCGTAATCAGTATTAAAAATACAAATAATTTTTCCCAACCAATTGTTCTAGGTGCATAACCAAGTTCTATCAAAACATTGGGATTAGGAGTTTTTCTACCTTTTTTATTAAGCCAGAAATTATTAACAATAGATATATCTGCAATAAATACACTGCTATTACTAATTTTACTAAATATAGATTCTGTAATATCGGGGCTACCTGTCTCTTCTCTTGTTGCTCTATCAATATTTATATTGATAGGAACAGGTTGGATTTTCTTAAGTTCTTTTGTTGATGAAACAATACAATCTTCAATAAAACCCCAATTTGTCTTATTTGGTAAATCAGATTGCCATGAATAAAATATTGTTCTTTTCAATTGTATATTTCCTTTATCCTAACATTTAAGCCAAACAGCCGAGTCGAATTAAGTGTATTATGAGGTGTTTTATAAAGTGCCAAAATCGACTTCCGTCTGAGTTAGGTATGAATAAAGAACTGCTTGCCCATTATTTTCTGCTTTGTTCAAAGGGAATTTATACAAATCCAATAATAATTGTTCGATATATTTGGCTGACCTATTAGGAATATCTAAGAATGAAAAATAAACCAAGTTTTCTTCGGTAAACCCTTTATTTTTTGCATGGTCATAGATTCTTTTTTTGATATTCCCCTTTCCGACATAAAGTGCTTCAGAAATGAATAGTTTATGTTGAGGACAATAATCAATTTTCTCCCAAAGTAAATACACTCCATCATTATTAGAGATTGGCCATTTATTGATTTTTAGGTCATCTAACCCACAAAACCAACCAATATTTTCATGAAATAATTTATTAGGAGTGATATTAAATTTAACTTCCTTTTTAATTATTTCTTTGAACTCTTTAGCTTCTTCTCCACAACATAGACATAATTGTTCATTTTTCATAGTTTACCTTAAATACCTAACATTTGTTGTGAGCAATAGTTTCACTGTAGAGGAAACTATTTGCTCCTCGCTCTTGTTAGATGTGTTACTATACTAGATTACTACTGTTTTTTAAATCAAATTCTCCAAAAAGGGATTTTGAGAAACCATCTATTCCAGGAAAAAGTGTTTCATTTGTTATATTCATCAACTTTAGGTCTTTCCGTATTTCATTATGAAACTCTTTAGGAATCTTAACTTTTAATAAGGCACATTCATCTTTCAATATCTTAGCCATCTCATTATAGTTTTTAATTCTTACACTTTCTGGTAATGCTTTTTGGTAAGAATTTATAGTTAATGATAAATTGTATTCAAATGACTGTTGTCCTTCAAAAGGAATAGCAAACAATCCTTGTTGCTTAGATAATCTTTCATGTATATGGAAAGGCTCAACTAACATAACTAAGGGACTTAAGGTTTGTTCTTTAAGCACATTATTACAGTATTCTCTACTTCCAAATATAGCGTCATCATCTAAGTATCTATTTTTCTTTGTTTCTAATCCTTTTTTGTGAATTAAATCTTTATTTAGACAATAAACTGCTGATTCTTGTAGTGCTTGGTCTATAGAAAAAAATAAAGATACATAATATGAATATGAAAAATCTAATAATCTAGTAGGACCTCCATGATGCTGAATTAGTGATAACCATTCTAAAATATTTTCTTTTTCTGGAGGCCTTTCTAAATAATGAAATGCTCTACGCTGAAATTTATCTAAGATTTTTTTCTCTATTTTTGGAATATCTCTTATATTGGAGCTATTAATAGAAGCTCCTCTTTCTAATGTAGTTTGCAAAGACCAATCACTGTTTGATTGTCCCCTGAAAACCCAATCTTCAATAACCTTAAATAAATTTCTACAGTCCTCCCACGAAGTAACTGTATATTCACAAAATATATTTTTACTATGCTTAATCATGTACATACCTTGCTAAATAATTGTTTTAATAAATATAGTATTTTCATATTGTATCCCTTATTCAAAATTTTACACATCAACTATTAAGATATTTTTATCTTTATTGAATTCTCCATAAGAATGTTCTCTACTAAGAATTGTTATCTCACAAATAAATACTTCTTTCCATTCCTTATACTTATGATTAATTATGCTATTTATATTTGACTTAGAAAGTAAAGTGTAAGAGCCACATAACGAATCAATTCCTTTTGGATGTGTAGATGCCCATCTATAATACCAATAAGATGTTTCTCCAATAGCTGTTCCATTAAGTAAAAAATTCAATTTTTGCTCTGTTGGAATTAGAACAATATTTTTATTCTTATCATAGGTCAAAGGAACATAAATACCTCTTGATTCTAAATCAGAATAAAAGTGTCCATATCGCGATACTGGCCAAGTTAATCCTGTGAGTTGTACATAGTTTTTTTCATCTTCATTTTCAAAAGAAGAGTATGTGATATATTGATTTAAGCCTTCTCCAATTGCTAAAGCATTATTCCTTTCTTTTAAGGAAATACTTGTAACCTCTTCTTCCTCTTTATGTAGAGCTTTTACAATAGTAATGTCCAACCAAACATTATCATTGACTTTACTAGGAAAGCTTATTGCTACGAGTTCGTTGTCCTCATTGAGTTCTTTCAAGTTTACAGAACAAGTCTGGATAAATTCTGCTAAATTATCAGAATTTATATTCTCTTTATATGTCCAGCTTGGAATCCAATTAGGTTTAACTGGTTTCAAATTATTAAATAGTGGCTCTATAGGTAATGCTAATGTAGCGAGGTCTTCTGCATAGCTTTCAGGCATTCCATAATAAAGTTTAGCTATTTCAAGTACTCTAAGGTATGCTGAACGTCCTCTATGACTTGTTATCGTGTAAAATTGGCCTGTATTTTCTCTATTTGAATTCATAAAATAACTATAAGAGTCATTTGTATTTGGAGCATATTCGAACGTTTTATTCCATTCCGATTTATAGTAATCTGTCAATGGGAAATCTGTGTCTTTTTCTAATTCTCTTAATCTACTACTATATACAAGAGGAACATGTTCTCCTTGTACTTTATCAAAATTGTTATTATTACCTGATAGTAAAATAGTAAAATCAAACTTTGTAGAATAATTACCATATTTAGTAAGTCCAAGCTCATTAATTATCATATCTGAAAGGGTTGACCTTGCATTTATATATTCACCAATTTCAATTTCAGGTATATAACCTAATTCTTTGGCCATTAAGAAAATAGATAATAATTCAATACATTCAGATTCAAGTTTACAAAAACTTAGTGCTTCTGTAATCTTACTTTCAACAAAAGAAGGTAATTGTATTAATAATTCAGCTAATTGTTGAATTACCCAAACTTTCACTGTAGGAATGGGCCATTTTAGCCTTGAAATTAGCATATTAAGGAAAATTTCTTCAATATCTTGATTATCATCCCAATCCCAATTAGGCTTCTCCAAAATAAGGTTTCTTGTATCATCTTCAAGAGATTTTACTATAGACTCAGTAAGAGTAAGTGCTTCTTCTTTTTTATTAGATTTAACTAATAAATATACTAAATCATCATTCGGTATGATTAAACTTCCAGGGTCTTCAATCCATTTATCAATATGTATTGTCGTCTTGGTAATGAATTCATCAACTCTGTTTTTATAAAAAGTACCAACATGGTTTAATCTCTCAAGTGTGCTTTCAACTCCATGGTAATTACTCCATCCTCTCATATAGATATGTGCTGAGACTAAGTATTGAAAAGCTTCTCTTTTTCCTTTGAATTTCTTTATACTATGAAACAAACAATCATACAGAATAGGGTTTTTATAAAACTTATCTTCAAGACTTGATAAATATTCTGGAAGTATAGTAATAAGTGCTTGTTCTTCTCCATTTTTTACCCAATGGTTATACCATTTAAGCCAAAAGTCTTTTAATCCAAATAATCCTTGTGTAGCCCTGTCCAGTTCATAAATCTTATCTGGGGGATATGCAGAAATATCTATATCTTTTTCTGGATTGGGAATACTGGAAGACTCTAATACATCCGTTGGTTCTTCGGTTACATCATAATTTAATAAATTACTAAGCTCTTCAACAATTTGAGTAGCTTTTGTATTGGATTCTTTTGCTTTTGAAACAATTATGTCAATTACATCTTCTTCTAATCCTGTAAGGCACAAAGCTTTTTCTAAAACTGAATTAAAATCACTTTCTTTTAATAGTCCTTTTAACGATGCCTCCGCCTTATACCATTCACCATCAAGTATTTCTTGATTATATTTAGATGCTAATGTTCCAGGTGATAATTTTGCCAGTAGATTATTCATTTCATTTAAAGCATGGCTTGTCTCATCTCCATCTGTAAAATTTGAAATATTATAGACAATCGAAGAAATTCTTTTCAGAAAATTTAGTGCTTCGGTAGGATAGTCATCAGATATATAATCTATTGAATCTAAAACATTAAAAATTGTTATGTCTTTATGATGTCCATATCCAATCACATATTCCCATGATAGTATCAAACACTTTTTAAATAGTTCTTCATTCTTATGCCTAAAAGCAATACTTGATAATTCAAGATTGGCATTTGAACGTTCTATAGTCTCTTCTACTTTAGAAGATTGTTTATTTAATTCTTCTTCAATTAATAATTCAGCTGCATCATCTGAAAGTACATTTAATATTATGTCTTTATACCAAAGTCTTAACCAATCAGATAAGTATATTTCTGAATCAATAACTTCTTTAAAAGTATCTATCTCAATAATATTTTCTTTTGCTAATAGATGTAGGTCTGCAGAAATTTTTAACCACTCACGCTTGAACAAAATTTGCGTTCTTCTTTCTCTATACTGTGTATCTTCAGGAAAGGATATTGACTGTAGTAGAATACTACAAGTATAAAAACTTAAATTGTTTTCTAATAACAAATAGTCAACTACATCACTTGCAAATCTTGTAAGTGTATTAAGATAAAAAGAGATATCAATTCTTTCTGTTTTATCTTCTGCTTGAAAACTTAGCCATGAAAAATCACCTGTTGCTTTTAATTTTATTTCTACTGCATCAAAAAACCATTCATGATAATTAATCGAATCAGATAATTTATAAAGAGAATTATCAGCACAAAAAGGTCCTTCACTTATATAAGTTTTTAGGTTCCCTCTTCTAATTAGCTTTAAAACTTGACTAATTGAAAGATTATGTCCTAACTCAAATTCTTCCCAAGAAAAAATATCAAAACCTTCAACAATACTCATCCTAAGGAGAGATAACTCAAATTGATTAGATATTTGGTATTCTGAAATATTGTCAAAAGCTCTTACTAAAAGACCCACATCGAGTTTTTTAATACATGCATCTAAAAAGTATCTAATATTTTTTTCTTCCCAGGTTATAAATTTATTTTCATTGAATAACTTATTATAGTTTAGAGAATTAGAAAGAACCCCTGCCTCAATAAGATTTTTTGGGGTTTCATCATCTCTATTTATGTTTTTATATAGTGTATCTTGGGATTTATATACAGCAATTGCATATTCTGAAATGAGCTTTGCATTATCTTTATCTCCTCTATTCCATAATGCAATTGATAATATTGCTAAATCTTTGGGTGTATAATTTTGATATTGTGTTAGTTCTGTGTCAATTAATGATTGTGGAGAATTATAAAAAGAGAAGACTTTTAAAAGAGGAAAATCCCAGGTTTGAAATTGAGGACCATTAGTTAACCTTGTTTTTAATGCTCTATGGGCATAAGCTTCTGGAAAATTTAATTCGTTGAATGATAATGTTTCAGCTTCTTTAAATAAGGGAATAATTAGTTCATTATCATACCCCTCAGTTAATCTTTCAATAACCCATTCTCTTGTTATCCCTTCTCTTAATGGTTGACTATTTCCACTTTGTGATTTACATAACCATTTATAAGTTTGATTTAAATATTCAGAAGCATCTTCTTCAAGCCAAATACATACCTTTTCAATTAAAGCTGAAACTCTCTCGTTGTGTTCTTCTTGTTTCTTCACAAAAACTACAAGACTTTCATGAAATGGTCTAACTCCAGATTTACCTTGGTATAAAAGATGTAATACTGCTTTTAAACTTGGTTCATTGCCATTGTCTCCAAGAATAAGAGGGAATGCATTTCTTGGCCATATAAATGAAAACTCACTACATAAATGAAGTATGTCTCTTTGTTTGTAATTTAAACTTTGCCACAAAGTTTTATAGTAACTTTCTATATTAGTGCTATCACAAGGTGGCAATTCTTTAATTTTCCAGGTAGATAAGGGCTCTCCATTTAAAGAAAGGAATTCACAAGAATAAATCATATGAAGGGGGTATCCAGAAGTTATTTCTAATAAATCTTTTGAAATTTTTGCAAGTTCTTCTTCTATCATGTCTTCATGTATATTTAAAAAAAGTCTATCTGCATTAATTTGATAGTTTAGGTATTCAAGAATTGAATTTCCTGACATAAAAGGTAAATATAACCATTCTTTTTTTGGAGAATAGTGAAGAAGAGTTTGAGGAAGTTGATCATCATTAATTGGCTGAGTACCAACAATTAATATCAGGTTTTCACAAACGGGAAGTAGTTCTTTAAAAATGGATTCAAGTGGTTTGATGTCTTTTTGGTTATCACGCCAAACATGATCCAATCCATCAATTATTAAAATGAAAGGTTTTCCTTCATTTTTATAGTATCTAGCACATTCTTCTAATGTACTACTTAAATTTTCTGGTTCTTTTGAAGATAACTCAATGTCTTTATATTTACTCTCAATTTGAGAAAACAATGATTCAGCAATAATTCCAAAATTTAATCTATCTTGTGTTTTATCTTGCATTGATAAAAAATAGTGATGACGAATTATTGGAAAACTATTTTTTTCTAATTCTTGATATAAGTAGCTTAAATAAGTGCTTTTACCTTTTCCTGGTTCTCCAGTAATTGAAATTACCTCACCTTCCGAAGTTGTAATCTTTTTGAAAATTGAATCATGGAACTCTTTATTTGGGAGACAATAATTATCTGGAATAAGAAAGGACTGAAGGATAGGTTTTGTTCTTTTTATAGAAAGTACTTCTCGAATATGATGAAGCTTTATCCATCCACCTTTGCTTGGATAGTCTCCAAACTTTGCCCAGTCTCTGGCAATATCTTTTAATCTATATATTCCTTCATCATTTGAATGCTTTGATAACTCTTCTTTTACTTCATTTTGTAATGATGTATAACTTTTTTGACTCTCCTTCACTTGTAAGATTTCAAAAAAATCACGGGCTTCTTGTTCTGATCCCAACTGTTCATTTATTAATGCTTTTGCTTCTAGAGTAATAAGGTCATAATTAAATTTTTCTTTAGTTAGACAGGCTTCAATTTCACGATCTGGAATTTTGTTTGTGAGAAGAATTATGTTTCCTTGTTCCTCTTCATCAACTGCTTGAACTGCATCATAAATTTTCTTTAAAATAGATCTTGAACTAGCTGTTTTACCTGTAACTTTTAATAGCCAAGTCCAACTAAAAGCATTTTCTGTTTTATACTCAGATGGTGTAAACTTTACTTGAATATAATCTATTTTTCCATCATTACGTTTTAATACAATATCATCAATTCCTTGTGGAGTATCATCTTGATCTGCTTCAAAACATATACATTCATATTCAGTTGGATTATTTAGCCAGGTTGCAAGTTTTAGAACACCAAAAAGTGTTTGATATTCATATCCTGTGTATGTTATTGCACTATTTTTTACTCTCAATTTTTTTCTCTTTCATATTTATTTGAATTATTGAAAAGAATTTTATATCTAATTAATGTTTACAAAAATTATATCTAATATATGAATAAACAAAACTTCTATTTATAATAATGAGCTGTTAACATTAGATAGACACAAAAAAATGAGTTATAGAGACAAATTCAACAACCTGTAGTTTCTGGCACAAATTTGGATAAGTTAAGTATAACTATGCAAAATTGTTAGACTATTAGTTGCTGACACAAATTCTAAACAGTCTCAAGTTATTTTAAGCGAGAGAAATAATATATTTTATATCTTTAACTAATCTCATTTAACTTGAGACTTACTTCTAAGTAAAATCTGAGGTATCCCATTATATTCATCAATTTTACCACTTACACATATATCTTTAAATAGATATGTATCTTCTGGATTTGAGCCAAAATCAGCCCTATAATCTCCGAAAATTACAGCTGTAAAAACTTGATTTGGATAAGGTCTATCAAAATTTAAAAATGTTGGTGAGCCATTTGAATTTCTAGCATAATAAGTAGAAACAACTTTCCCACAAACTGTTTTTTTTGAACCAATATAATTAATAGCTTCACTAGTTGTAATAGATGAAGCACTTAATGATAAACTAAATAATAGTAATAACATTAGATTTTTCATTTGAAACTCCTTTTTATAATTTTAACAAAAGAGTATCTCATAAATGACTCAATTTTATATATTAGAAGTTATCAACAAGAAAATTCATAACATCATATAAAGCACTATCAATTCCTCTATGTACTGAATTATTGTTTTTTTGATGTTTAATGAAATTATAAAGTTCTACATTTGTAATTCGAAGATTTCGTTTTCTAATAAATGAAAAGATTTTTTTATAATATATAAAACCATAATATAAATGTCTGTAATATCTTATTTTATCCTTATCTTCATTGTGATGATTAATTACAATTTTAACTGCGTTGGTTCTACAATATTCAATTAGTTCTAATAATTCATAGGATTTAAGATATTTATATTTCATTTTGTAATTATATTACATTATGATATATATATAACTTAAACTATTTTTATACAATATACAAAAGAAGTATACTTTTAAATTAATTTCCAACTTTTTTATCTCAGTTGTCTTCAAACATATTTAATTTATTTATTCTTTAGTTATTAAAATGATAAGGTAGGGAATGGCTCTGAAGTGAAGACAACTTGCCCTTACATCAATTTGAATTTAACAAATTGATTTAGGCAAGTTAAGTCTGATATCGCAAATGACATGGCTTTTGCAGGACTATCGTTCGACTTAAAATAGATTAATGTTTAGTTCATAATCTATAATACAATTACACTAGACGGCTCCCCTTATCTAGTAACCTAATATATATAAATATCTAGTATAAACATTAAATTGTTTATTTAAAAGCCTCTGCTTTATATATTAACTAGTTATATATTAGGAGTATCCTTGCTACTATAAATAGTAGAACGGGCATCTCCAGGGTGAATCGTCCTAACTCCATCTCTCACACCCTACTAATTTGGTCTCTTATTTGGCTATGATTGTTTTCAGTAAGTTCATTCTCACTTTGTGTAAGTATTTAATTTTATTGAAGGATTTCGCCTTACTGTGCAGTCCTTACACTCTACCGCTTTAATAGTTTATAGACAATACTTTATCCTCAACATTTAAGTTGATTTTTTTTAATTTTTTGATAAAAGCTTGATATTTATTTAGATATTTGGTAGGATTAGATTACTTTTTTAGCAATTCTTTTAGTCGCCAAACTAACATGATGAGAATTGCTAGAGTACCTCCTTTTTAAACATAAAAATATTCTCCATCAAATAAGTGGCTTCATAAAATTACATTCAATTAAAATAATTTTTGATTTATATTTATAATTAGGTGTTATTTGGCATCTTACACATCTAATTAAAATACTTAGAGCTTAGCAAATCTATCAAGTGATAAATCTACCAAGCAGATATGTAAGCTTGCCAAGCTCTAAATATTTATATAACCAGTATATAAGGTTTAAATGTCTTTGTAAATAAAAAATAAAAGAGCTTTTTTTATTTGGATGTTTAGTTATGATTAGTAAATATAAGTAAATTTTTTGATTTATAGTTAATACTGAGGATTGTAACTTAAGAAATAGTATTAATATAAATATTTTATTTATAATTTATATTAAAAGATATTGATTAAGTAGTGTGAAATAGGTGTGAAAGCTTTTTAAAAAAGTAAACTTAAAAAACCTAGAGAGCCCTTTAAATCATGGCGACCCCAGAATGATTCGAACATTCGTCTTCAGGAGGAAATCCTGACGTCCTTGGCCACTAGACGACGGGGTCATTAAGAGTTGAAATTATAATTTAGATTGTGTTTATATTTGCTTAA
>Ga0193952_1000308_pt1 | contig 20949 bp, 28 predicted proteins | sample BB_3_MG_FD_140368 | JGI IMG/M metagenome (GOLD analysis project Ga0193952, IMG submission 140368) | Microbial mat bacterial communities from the Broadkill River, Lewes, Delaware, United States - BB_3_MG | ecosystem: Environmental > Aquatic > Freshwater > River > Microbial mats | place: USA... | reverse complement strand
TGGCTACCACCAAGATGATGATATAGTAATTGATGATAAGGTAATCACATCAAGAGGTCCAGCAACTGCTATGAGTTTTGCTTTAGAAATTGTCAATATTTTATGTAATGAAGAGATTTACAAGAGTGTAAAAGAGGGTCTACTCTTTAAATAATCAATAAATTTATTAAAATAATAACAATTGAGTCATTTTAAAGATATAATTCTAAAAGTTATAATTACAAAGGATCACAAATGAAATTAATCTTTATATTACTTATATTTATAAGTTCTATATATGCTTCGAATATCAAAGAACTTCAGGTAGGGGAAGAAGTATCTGTGATATTTGGGACAAACCACGATATACCTCAAAAAGGGATTACTCCTAAAAATAAAAAAACTCTTCAGTTTTATATAAGAAAGAGAAAAGATACTGGAGCGGTACTATCTACAACAATTTTAAGTGATGAAGATAAAACATATTGGGAAATATCTGATAAACCTTTAGTTGAGAAGGAGTGTTCTGGAGGGTTTGAACATCCTCTAAATAATAATAATATCAAATTTATGGACTTAAATCTATTGCGATATCTATTAGAATCATATCCAAGAACACAAGAACAAAATGATATTACTGTCAGAGTAAAAGTAAAAAAAGGAAGAGATATTGATAATAAAAACTTCAAAATATTTTCTCTTACAAAAAATGAATATTTAAATGATTTTCCTCCTTCATATACCATATGCCTAAACGTTGATTCATACGCTTATGGAAATATAAAAAAGTCTGCTGATAATATACACATAAGATACAGAAATGAATTATCTGAAAAAAAACAAAAAATAATTGATATACAAAAAAGAAAAAATATAAAGTATGCAGATATGTCTGACCAAGGTTTAATATTAGAGGTAAAAGAACCTCTAGTTAAAGTTCAATATATTATTCCAGTAAGTTCTTGGAGTAACGTTGCAAATCCCTATTTACCAGTACAAAAATGGATAAGAATAGATGAATTAACTTTTCAAGAACAAAATGATTAAAAAATATGACTGACATGAAACAAAAAAGAAAAGAAGCTATACTTACTGTCTTAGATAAATATGATATCAAAAAGTTCTCTTCTGATGATAAGTATTTTTCTTCTGGCTTCCAAGGTATATTTTTACAAAACAAAGAAACAGGTCAATTTTTTGTAGCTTTTAGAAGAACTGCTGGAGAAAAGATGTTATGGTTGATTTAAGAATTAAAGGGAGTCATAACTTTGAAATACAACTAAGCTCTTGAATTTACAGAAGATTGTATGAAAAAATATAATATAAAAGAAGAAGATTTAAAATTAACTGGTCATTCTTTGGGAAAGATTCTTGTTCAGATAGTTAATTCTGAATTAAAAATTCCTGAATATTCTTTTAATCCATTATGTTCACAATTTAGTACATCTTTTATTCTCAACAGCATATAGAGCACTAGAAGAAATTAGACTTTATAGTTCAAAAGAATCAAAATTTACAGATAAAAACATAGTAAATATTTCTTATCAAATTTAGTAACCAATGTTATAAATAGTAAATACATGGGAGAAGTCATAATTATATTGGGTCTTGATGCCAATAGTGTTATTTCAATAAATATACTTCTTGAAAGATTAGATAAAAAAATATTTCAGCAGTAGAAGAATTACTTAAATACAATCAAAAAAATTTAAAAATAGAAAAACAAAACAACCATGAACAAAAACTAAAAGATTGGCAAAGTATGAAACTAGAACAAAAAGCAACAGCTTTTAATAATGTAAACCATCAAGAAACAAGAGATTTAAAAATTCAAGCTTTAGCAAATACAAATTTAGCTTCAAATCTTGATAATATATATTCAAAACAATACATAGAACAATACCAAGACCAAGTTATATCTAATCAAGGTAATCTTTTATCTTACACAGATATTTTAAACATTGAAATTAAACCTAATTTTGATTTTAATAATTTTAATTCTTTAACTAAAAATGACTATATCTATGAACCTTACTCCTCAAATAACAGTAAGTCTAATTCTAATATTCAGACTATAGAATAGAAATATTTAAATATAATAAAAAAGCTTATTAAAAGTTAAGCTAATAAAAGATATTATCTTATAATAATAATAAAACTAATTAAATTATAATAAAAGGTATGATTTGGAAAAAAAAGTTAATAAACAAAATAATGATAACTCAGAAGTAAATATTAAATCTTTAGTTCAATCGTATCAAAATGATAAAATATCTTATTTATCAATCCTAGAAAAAATATCACAAGAAATAGTTAGAATAAATATAAAAATAAATGATATTCCCACTAATAATGAGCGAACTACAAAAGCAAACGATGCTATAGCTATTTGCTTATCATCGGAATTTGAAACTATTAAAGAATCAATTACAAAAGACTTAAAAAATGAATTTGAAAGAAAATTTGAAATTGAAAAATTAAAAATTAAAAACCAAAAAAATTTATTAACTATTTCTTTAATTAGTATTAGTTTATCCTCAATTATTATATCAATAATTGCATATATAAATTAATCTTTTAAAGGAATATCAAATGTTAACCTTTTGCATTCTTTCATCAATATTAATTATATTCTTTTATGTGATTAACAAATATAAAAAAAGTTCTAGAGAAATTATTAGTTTAATCTCTCTTTATAGCCTTACTATCGTTTGGTCAATATTTTTATTCATGGACAATGAAAGGATTTCAATTTATATTTTAGTTATAGCTTTTATTCTATTAAACTGTGTGTTTTATTATCTTTTTACTAATGATCAAGATACAGATCCAAGGGTAATTTATGCTAAACAACAAAATTATTGGGATATTAATAGTAATGATATAATAAAAACTTTTAGAGAAAATGAAATAGAAAAAGAAGATAGAATAGAAGTTAAAAGTAACATAGATAGTCTTTATATTAACAAATTAGATAATCCTGAAATAAAAATGATCTCTCCTAATGCTGTTACATATCTAAAAAAAATCAATGAACTTTATAAGACAACTATTATAACCAACATAGATGATATAAAAAAATATCCAATTCAAAATAAAATTTTTGAAAAACTGGTTTCATTTATAGAAAAAGATAAAGAACTCTTCTTAAACTATAACAAAATATTAAAAGAATTTGATAATAATTTAGATTTTTTTATTATTTATCTATGGGACAATTATAGTAAAGACTTTAATATAGGAATTGGCCAGTTGGAAGCTCTATGTAAAAATAATAAAATTCATCAAGAATTTATTAATGCTTTAGATAATACGAATCTAACAATGATAAAACTAAAAGGTTCATATTTACTATATAAATATCATAAATTTTTAGAAAAAAAAGGAGTTATAAATGAGTAATGAAAATATAGTTCATGAAAAACTTCAAGAAAGAATATTCAAACCCAAAAGAGATAATTTTACTCAAATATATAATAATAATCAGTTTTTAAGAATTATAATCAAAGGTACTATATTTACAGGTATCTTTATTACTGCATACAGCATGTATAATTATTACGAATTTGGATTGATTGAGAAATATTTAATATACTTATCTTCTATAATAGCAGGAAGTACTATATTACTACTTTTTTTTAACAAAATAGATAAGAAAAGTCATAACGAAAACTTAGTTGATAATATTTCTCAAAATAAATACTTACTTTCATTAGGTGTTGAAGTAAAAAAATTTTATGGAGATGCTAAAAAATCTTATTTCAGAAAAAATATAACCAGACAAATTTTATTTAATGCAGAAAAATTCAAAAGACATATGATGATATTAGCCACAATAGGTGGAGGGAAAACCTTTTTAATGAAAGGGTTAGCTGAACAACAAATTATTTTAGGTGGAGGTGCTTTTATTATTGATGGTAAAGGTACTGCCGAATTTGCAAAAGAAATGTATGCCTTATGTAAATTATATGGAAGAGAAAAAGATTTCCTTCATATAAATCTTTTAGATATGGATAATACACATTCAATTAATCCTTTACAAAGTGGAAGTGTTAATTCATTATATGAAATACTTATTTCACTGCTCATTGGAGAAGAAGATCAATGGAAAGTAAAGCAAAAAGAATTTATGAAAAATGTATTAAAACTTTTGGTTTACAAAAGAGATTACGAAAAACAAGAATTGAATTTTTCGATTTTAACAGAATACATGACGCTTCAAAAGTTAGTAAATGAAGCGCTATTATATAAAAATGATGCAAAGAAAAATTCTTCTCTTTTAGATTTTATAAAATATATTTCATCAACAATTTCTATTGATTATCAAGAATTTATAAATAGTGATTTCATCATAGATTACAGTGGCAGTAAAAAAGAATATCCAAAAGGAAGAATAGGAAAACAAGAAAATCATTTTTTGGAAAAAGTTTTTTCTAGTATAAATGGCTCAGAAAGAAATCAAGGAATCTATGATGTTAGTGTTAGCATAAATGCATGGAGAGGTGTAATTACAACGTTAGGGAGTGATTATAAAAATGTTTTTAATACAAAAGAGCCCACAACAAACCTTTGGGAAGTAATTCAACATAATAAAATTTTATTTGTAACTCTTCCTACAATGGATTCTGATACTACCCCTAAAGAATTAGGAAGACTAATGCTTGGTTTATTAAAAGGAGTAGCACAACAAAAAGCAAAGTTTGCGATTCAACCAGAGATCCCATTTTTAGCAATGTTTGATGAAGTTGGTTCATATATAATTAACGGATTTGGACTTTTAATGTCAAAATGTAGATCACTAGGTATATCAATTATACCTATTTTTCAGTCATTTGCTCAAATTGATGTAGTAGATAATGGAAAAGGCCTAGAGACAAAGCAAATGTTAGATGTAACCGGAACTTTAATTGTGATGAAAGTTACAAGTTCTGATGTAACTGATATGATTAATAAAAAAATAAAACAAAATAGATTTTTAGATAGAACTTATCAAGAGAAAAGAAGTGGTTCCTCTGGACTAGGAAATAATGAAGATAACTTTCAAGTTTTGCAAGAAGATGCACTAAAACACCATGAAGTAGAAAAAATGAATAATGGTGAAATGTTAGTTGTAACAGATGGTGAGATATATAAAGCAGTAGCTAATGCGGAAAGAAACATAACATTAAAAGGTAAAATTGTGACATATGAAGGCAAAGATTTATCAAAAAAAATCCCATTAACTCAATACATGAAGAAAAATGATTTATTTGAACAAATAGAAGAAAATGAAATACATTGGAAAAAAGAAAGTGATATATAAATTAAAAGGAATAGTATGGAAGAGAAAAAATATCAAGTAAATGAAATTATATATAATGAGTTTTATCGAATAAAATTGTCATTTATCTATTATCTATTTTCTAAAAATGCTTTAATTATGGTAGTTTCTATGTATTTTATTGTTATAGAGATAGCAAATTCATCAATGAATATGTATTTAACAATAACTTTTTTTTCTTTAATGTTAGGATATAAACAATTTTTTAAGGCGTATAGAGGAGATGAGTTTAATCTATGGATTATTAATTTAATAGGAAAACTCTATTTCTCTATAAAGAAAAAAACAGAAGAGATTAACGCATGATAAAAAAGCTCTTTTTGATAATATCTATATATATAAATGCTAATGCTTGTCTTTGTACGGAAGAAATAACACAAATATTTAATGATATTAAAATATATGTTGCTGATGAGAATGTAATCCCAACTGCTCAAAATATTAGTAGTGTTTTAATACCTCAAATAAAAACAAACAAACAAGATATTGATAAACAAAATGATGTTTTAGAAAAACTACTTAAGGCAGAAAAGCTAAAAGCTTTAGAAGCTAAAAAATTAGTTTTTTTACTACAAAAACTTTACAATATTGAATCAGTAGAATAAAAATGATTTGGTTGCAAGTAGAAGAGATTGATTATTATAATGATAATAAATATAAAGAATTCCTAAAAAAATATAAAAAAAAGATGTATATATTATTCCCTAATGAAAATGATATAAAAGATAATATTACTCCAGATACTATGTTTATAGCACCCTATGATGTCCCTAAAAAGTTCAAATCTCTAATTCCTCAAGTTAAAATAAATAGTGTTTATGGTGCACTTACTACACAAGAATACCAGCTGGGGATCACTAGTTCCCAAGCATTAGAAAATAGATTAGGTATCACAATTGTAAATTCTACTTATTCAATTAATGATATTGGGGGGGCATTTGGACTTAAACAATGGACTGCTGATTATCTAAAAGCATCTGAAAAGGGATATAAAGTTAAAGCAATTCTCTTAGCAGGAATTCCTGGAACTGGAAAAACATTTTTTGCAAAATGTTTTGCAGGAGAAACAAATAGAAAACTTGTTTTTTTAAATCTTAGCGATATTCTTACAAAAGAAGAGCCAATTGTTGAACTTGATAAAATACATACATATCTTAGTAATTTTGAAGAAGATAAATTTATAATTTTATTAGATGAAATAGAAAAAATGATTGGAAATCAATCACCAGCCGAGAAGCAAATATTAGGTGCATTCTTAACTTTACTAAATGAAATGAATACAAAAACATCTAAATATACTTTAGATGTTATTTACATAGCAACAGCAAATAATTTAAGTAGCATATTAAATCATAATCCAGAATTTTTAAGAAGAGGTAGATTTGATGAACTTTTCTTTATTAATATTCCAGACTTGGATAGTGCACGAGACATTATAAAACTATATGCAAAAAAATTTAATTTAGAATATGTATTTGATATATGTTCAATTGAAGACATAATAAATATAGTTGAAGATAAGTATTTAAAAGATAATGCACAAGCAAATAAATTTCCTTATTCTCCAAGTGAAATAGAAACTTTTTTTAAACTGTTAGATTTTAAAGAAAAAGCAAAAGGTGAGATTACAGAAGAAATTGTCAATGATGTTATTGATGCTGTAATTCCTATTATAAAAACTGCAAAAGATGGTATAAATGCAATGATTGGACAAAGAGAACTATTCTTAGAAATATAATATTAAAAAAAGCATCATATTTTTATATTATTTAAATATATCTTTTGTTATAATCTAATAAATTATTTACTTATTAAAAAAAGATAAAACTTCAAGGTACTTGATGACAGTTAAATTCTCAAAATATATTTATTTTTTATGGTTCTTCTTTAGCAGAAGTGTCGAGACTTTGTCAAAAGATAAAAATAGAACTTTGATTAAAACTTCTTTAAAAGAATTGACTTTAGAATCAAACAAAAAAATAAAATTCAATTTTTTACTAATAAAATACCTTCCAGTATTAATAATTATTCTATCTATTGTAACATTTAGAGAGATAAAAAACTTAGATATAATAATTCTAATAGCCCCATTCTATTTATTAATACTTTATATTTTTCCTAAATATCTTAAAATATTAGTTCCTATACTAATATTATCTGCAATATTTATCTTTATCTTTTATAACTTATTACTGTTTCCCTTATTTATAAAATATTTTTTAGTAAGTTATGTATTTGTCGAATTTTACTTAGATATTCTATGTAAAGATCAATATTATGTGTATGAAAAAAACAAAAAAGAAATTGTTGCTTTTGCAGTAATTAAAAAAAGGAGTTAAAATTTGAAATTCATCATAATTATATGTCTATTATCTATATCTATCTTAGCTTTAGAAAATAGAAAAGATAGTAGTAGTCCATTAAAACCTGGAAACTTTAGCTTACCAGAAGAAAAACCAGCAAGAGGAGGTTCAAGTAAAGACTTGGACGATTTGAACATTAATAAATTTTATTTAAATATTGATCCAAATAAAATGAAACAAGTTCAAAGTAAAGATAAATCAAATATTCATGTCTTAGATAAGTTTGATAATATAACAATCAATCAAAAGCCTGTAGTTAAAAGTATTAGTTCCCAAGAAAGTATAGCTGTTCACCCGTATTTTACAACTACAATATTATTACCAAAAGGAAGTATTATTTCTTTTGCAAGAGGGAAAAGGTTTGAAAAAATATTATATGATCAAAATATGTTGACTATGGATGTAGATAATGATTTTGATAGAGGTAATTTAGTTGTAGTTTACTCTGAAAAAGAACAAAATAAAATATTAAACCTTATGGTAAAAAGATTTGATAAAAATGAAATTAAAAGCGAAGTATTGAATACTGTATATTCATATAAAGACCTACCTTTAATGTCAGATGTTGAAGTAATTCAAGCTTATATTAAAGAGTATAAAAAATACCCTACAGATAAATACAACTACCTTTATATTGCAGATACTGTATATAGAATAGTTAAAGATAATGATTATGGTAATGTTTTTGTGAATGGAAATAAATATAGAATAGACAATGGCATTGTCTATAAATAAGATAAAGGGAAAAAATGAATAAAAAATATTTTAAAATTGCTTTTATTATAGTTTTTATTAGTTTTGTTATTTTTGTAATAGCTAAAAAAATAAATAATGACAATTCAACTATGAAAAGCTCAATAAAAGAAGAAAATAAACCTTCAAAAATTGTTGAAAATAAAATTGAAGATCCAAGAACAAAGTTAGAAAACAGGTCTCCTATTCTAAATAATAGTATAAACCCAATAGTAGAAACTAAAGAAAATTTTATAGAATCAAAAATCAAACCTATAGAAAAACCAGTTAATACGATTATAGAAGATGAAGAAATAATTTCTTTAACTAATGAAATTAAAGTTGAAAATTCAAATCAAACTAAACCTGCTGAAGTAAATAACATCTTAACAAACAATAAAGATGCTATATCTAAAAATACAGTTAACAAAATTATTGATACAATTTCTTTAAAAAAAGACACTATAAAACCTTTACCCACTGAATCAATAGAAAAAATAAATATAACTACCATAAAAGATCTTAAAGAAATCAAAGACCAAATAACTATAAATAGCACTAACCAAAATTTTACATATAAAGAAAAAGAGTATCAAATAGGTAATAAATTTGGAGAATTTATAATAGATAAAATTTACAGTAAGAAAATTAGATTTAAAATAAATAATAAGTATTACTATAACTTAAGATTTTTTAATTAAAAATAATACAAAAGGAAACAAATATGAATAAATTCAAGCTAGTAATAGCTAGTATCGGCTTAACTGGAAGTATCTTCGCTTCTGAAATTGACAGTTTTAAAAAAGGTTTTACTATAGGATTAGAGGCAGTTGAGTATCAACTTAGACATGAGGGATATGAACCTAAAATAATGCAATTAGAAAAACCTTATATTGTAACAATGGATATAAAAGAAACACCAACCAATGACATTTTATATTTTCAACATCTTCTTTCAAAAGAAAATATTAATAGTTTAATAACTAAAGAATTCTTACTAATTGATTCTTTTGATAGAGAACCTGATGCTATAGAATTAAAATCTATTTTAGAATCAAAATATCCAATTAATTTAAAAGTTGAAGAATTAACTAATGGCAATATAGAAACTTATCCTATTTTATTTTCTAGAACCTTTGATAATGTAATCAATCATGTTGCTCAAAGTGTTGATATAGCTTATGTAAAGAAATATGAGACGCCATTACAAATAAGATTAGAAAAAAATCTAAATAAAGAAATGGTAAAAAATACCAAAAAATACAGATATTTCAAATTAAAAAATAAAGCTATGAGCTATACATATGATTATAAAAATGATCTACTAAATAAGTGTGAAGGAATAAAAGGTAAATGTTTTAATTCTAAGCTATTTAGTGAATATAAAACTATAGCAAAAGATACAGTTTTGAGAAAAGGTGGTGTTTATAAAACAGATGAGGGAGAAGTATTCCAAAAAATCTATAATACAAACTTATTCATTGATATAGAGGATGTATCAAAATAATAAAAGGAATATGAAATGAAAAAAATCACAATAACAATAATTAGTATACTATTAATATCTATATTTACAGGATGTACAAGTAAGTATCAGACAAATAAATTACCTAATGAAGATAAAATTAATATTCCAGAAAAAATAAAAGAAAAGAGATATTATCTAAATGAAGAAATAAAAGATGAGTTTAAAAAATATGTAATTAAAGAGTTTAATAATGGTATAGAAAAAAAAGGGAAAAATAAGATAGAACCATCAAAAACACAAAGTGACCTATGGAACCTAGGTTATGAAATAGACAAAAAAAGGTATTAATATGAAAAAAATATTTTTATTCAATACTTTAATCCTAACACCTTTATTTCTCTTTTCACAAAATAATATTCAACAAAATATTATTAAAACATCAGGAGAAGGAAAATCAAATATAATTGAACTAGAAGGTGCTTTTCCAGTAAAAGAACTAAAAAAAGAATATAATTATGAAAAAGAAATTTTACTAAATTACCATTTATTAAGACAAAAAATATCTTTTAATACAATTGATGGTGAACAAAGATTATTTGTAGTAGCAAAAAAAGAAGAACCTAAAAATGATATTTCTTCGAAATCTGAAATCACTTTAGTAAGTATAAAAGGCTATTGTATAGTAGAAGAAACAATAGATATTGGGAAACAACCCATGGCTGCAAATTTAAACTGTAATACTAATATTGGTCCTATAAAGTTCTTTGGTAATTATGTTCCGCACAATAGCTTAGAAACGTTATTTGTAACAGGTTTACATATAGAAAAAAACAATAAAAAATACAAAATTGAAAATGCGAAAATTTTAAATGAAAATAGAACTTCTTATAATATTGCTACCTATGTAAATAATAGAAAACTTGAAAAAGTTGCTTTAGAAGCTGCTGGAAACACTGCACTTGCAGTCAAAGAAGGTGCAAATGATTACTTAGATCAATTAGAAGCGAGTAAAGTTTCTCAAGAAGCTTCTGGGGCAAATGCTGTAAGTAATGGATTAAATACCGTTGTAAATCAACCTGTTGTAACTACAAATACAGAAAAACCAGATGCTGAAGATTATATTGTAAAAGGTGCTATAGATATAGTTACAGGAACTTTAAAAGCTGTTACTGATATATATAAATCAGATTTACCCTATTTATATCAAATTGTTGATGGTAGTAAATTATATATTGATTTATATGTAAATCCAAACGAAATGGTCCTAGATAATACTACAGAAAATAATATAAATAAAACAAATTATACTACAAAAGGAAAATAAACATGAAAAAAGTTATTTTGAGCTCAGTCGTTCTTTTATCAACTCTCTTACATGCGGGAGAGAGTGAAGATTTTTATTATGACAGAGGATATGAAAATGGATATCAAAAAGGTCTGTTAAAAGGACAAGAAGAAGCCTTCAATGATGCTAAAGAAATATTATCTGCATATAAAGATAGAATTAAAGCCTATGAAATTGGAAAATATTTAATTAAATCAAAAAAACTAACAGCACCTCAAGTATTCCAAGAATTAGACTCAGAGGGGAGCATGAAGATTATTGTAATTCCATCAAAAATAGAAAAAGAACTTAGCATTGAAAATATTTTTGAAGAATTTAAAGACATACCAACTTTAAAGATAAATCAAAAGACTAAATTATCTGATAATAAAGAGGATCTAAATGAACAAAATTCAGTATATTTAGCAACAAAAGATAATTATTCTGAAATTCTACCAAATAATGTTAATAAAGATTCTAAAAAATCCACATTAAAAATAAAAAAATCTAGTAAAAATAGAGGTCTATTAAGTAGTGCAAATGTAGCGTATGTTGAGAATAAAAATAATTATGAAGTGATATTTTTTACAAAACAAGAGAAAAGAGACTTTTGTTCACAATTTATTAATTTTTGTAAGTAACTATTAAAATGAATAATGAAGATAAAAAAGTAAAAAAAGAATTTACTGAAGATGAAACAATTGTATTTAAAGCAGAACGACTTTTTGCAAAAAATTGGTTTGTTATTGCCCTGATAAGTATCTCGGTAACCTTTTACGGATTGTATGTATTAGAAAAAACGGCAACAGCTATAGAAGAACTTAAAGATACAGTTTACACGAATAATTTATATACCATTATGACTACAGTAGATGGAAGAAGTTTAAAAGTAAAGAAAACAAAATTAGAGGCTAAGTTTATTGAAAAGTGGCTTGCAAAAACACTAGTAGAGAATTTTATTGTAAGTCGATCAGAGATTACTGATAACTTTAGGATAACTAAATTTACAACACCAAAAGATGTTATATCTAATTCATATAAATTACAATTTCTATATAAAGATTTGATGTCTAAAGAAGACAAAACTGTACAAAAAGATTTTAGAACTTATCTATTTAAATTACAATCAATGCTTGGTGAAGATAAAATGCCTGAATTCATAACAATAAATAATTATAATATTGATTATTTTAACTTTAACCAAAATACATTCTCAATGAAAGTCAATGTAACAGTAGGTACTATTAATTATGATTTATCAAAAGATGAAAAATATGAGAAGAAAGGTATTGTACCAATCATTGTTAATGGTTATGTTGATTTATCTAAATCTACAGAATTGAATCCTTATGGACTTTTACTAAAAAGTTTTAATATTGGAGTTATGATTAAATCAAGATGAAAATAATAACATTACTTTTATTGACTAAATTATTATTTGCATTTGATGAAATAACTATTGCAAATGCTATTAAAGAAATATCAAAAAGAGAACAAATTGACTCAAGAATACTTTATACAATCACTAAAATTGAAAGTAATTTTAAACCATTATCAATATGTATGACTACATCAAAAACTAATGCTCTTGAATTTCAAAATATTCAAAATATAAATATAAAAATAATTGCTAGTCCTTACAAATATAATAAAAATAAATGGATTGTAAGTTTTTATCCGAAAAACTTGGGATATGCAAAAGCATTAGCAAAGGCATTTAAAGATCAAAATTTTAGTTTTGATGTAGGACTAGCCCAAATCAATACAAAAAATTTTAAAACGGAAGAGATTGACTATATTTTTGATCCTAAATATAATCTATTGAAAAGTTCAAAAATACTTAAATCTTGTCAAAAGATAAAAAAAGATATAAAAAATACAATCGAATGTTATAACTATGGTATAAAAAAAAGAAATAGTTATCCATATTATAATAAATTTAAAACAAACTATATGAAAGATTTTGGTTAATATTATGGAAATAGGTTCTATACTAATAGTTTTATTAATTATGGTTATTATGGGAAGAAGTTATTTTCTCATTAAAAAAAACATAATAACTATTGAAAAAGATTCAAAGTGTATACTATCAAAAATTTTATTACCTTTTGGATCCTTATTTAAACTTTGGACACCAAATAATATTTTATTTGTAGATTTTATAAAAAAAAATAGCTTAATTATAAATACTCAGCAAAAAGAAATTTTTATAATAGAAGTTAATGACTATATAAATATAAATGAGGATTTTATCCACGAACTTTATAGGGATTATTCATTAATTAGAGAAGGTTTCTTTTTTCAAGTGATTTTAAAAAATGATGATTATCAAAAAAAATATATTATCTCATACTCATATGAACTACTGAACGTTTTTATTAATAAAACAAATGCTAATTTTCTTTCAGGGAAAGAATCAATTAAAATCTTAAAAAAGATACTTTTTTTAGATATTGAAAATGAAAAAATTGATTTAAATATAAGTTTGCAAAATAAGCAAAAAAAACTAATATCTCAGTTTGAAGTATATCAAGGATACAAGGCAAAAGAGGGGAATATAGAAGACCTATACAATAAACTTTTAAAAACAGATTGTAAATGTGCAATATGGGGATATTACGATTTCTATCAGGGAAGAGTTAATGGTTATATATCTAGTAAGCTAAAAAATAATGAATTCTTAAAAAATTCTGAAAAATTAATACTAATAAATCATATATTAATAACAGATAATATTTCCAAAGACAGTTTAAATAAAATCTCAAATATTTATAATATATCATTAGTTAAAAAATCTATTAATAATAAAGATTTGTTACTTAAAAGCCCTATAAAGCATAGAGATGTCAATTGGGATTTATTAGTAAATTTAGATTATTTAACTAGTCAATTTATATCAAAAGGTTAAAATATGAGTTTTTTAACAGGCTTATCTATAGCAGGATTAACAGCTGCTAGTTACTACTATCTTAAAAAATATGACAAAAATTTAAATTTAAATTCTTGCATTTTTGATAAAATATTAATTCCTGCAAATGAGTTTATCAATAAAAGAAGTACAGAGAACATTCTTGAAATTTTATCTATACATAAAGATTATATTGAAGTTAATACTCAACATAAAACATTGTATGCTTTAGAACTAAGTGGTAACGATACTATAGAACAACCTCTCTCAGAAATAATGATTAATTCTTTGTATGAATTTGCATCTAAAGATCCGAAAGGTTATTTTTATCAAGCCTTATTCAAAAATAAAAATTATCAAAAACAATATTTATTTTCATATTCAAAGGACTTATTAGAAATAATAGCAAAAAATTTAGATTTAAAATTATTGAAAGGTAAAGAAATAGTTGATGTACTCTTTGATTTATTCTTAGATAATTCATATTATATTCAAAATAAACAAATTTGCAGACAACTAAATATTAGCGAAGATAAGACCATATCTTATCTGCCTGTGGAAGAAACTTTAAACAAAGTGTTAAAAAATAATATTTATCAAAATTTAACTTCAGTAGATGTTTATAGTGGATATAAAATAAAACAATCTAATCAAAAAATTAATTATAATGCACTCTATGAGTTAGATTTTATTGGTGTTATCTGGGGATACTATGATTTTAACAAAGATAGATCGTTAAACTATGCACAAAACTTACTTGATAAAACAAAATTATATGGAGGGAAAGAACCTTTTGTACAATATTTTGAGCATGTTGAAAAAGTAACTGAAAAAGTATTAACTGTTAATTTTGAACTAGTTGCAAAGAATTTATCTGATAGTACTTTAAATAAAATATCTGAAATATTATCAGTAAACTTTTCATTAAAGAAAAATAGGATAAATAGCTCTATATTAAACACGCCCTTAAAGTTTAGAGATACTAGGTTTGATATACCTACTAATTTATCTTTTATCAATAATAGAATTAGTTCAGTTCATAAGAAAGCTTCAAAGATGCCAGATTTTTTTGGTGAAGATACCAAAAAATCACATATCAACTTTTCTTTTGCTTCAGATAATGACAATCCACATTCAATAATAATTGCACCTACAGGTAGTGGTAAATCTGTGGCAAAACAAAAAATATTATCTCAAATGATTGAAATAGATTTTGAATCAGGATATGCATCTAAACTAGGTCTTGAAAGCTATAAATATGGAATAAGGAATTTTGATATTGGAGAAAGTGATAGACCAATTTTTAATGTAATTTCTAAAAATAAAAAAAATAGTATAGGTGAGATAAAAGGAAAACTTAAAGATTTTTCTTTTAATTTATTAAATTTTGAACTAGATATAAATGATGAGCCAATTGTTGAGGATATACAATTCTCATCTGATTTAATATCAATGATATTAGAGAGTCAAAAAAAAGATATTGTAGGAGAAAATGCTGGCCTAAATATACAAGAGGTTGGTAAATTTAAAGAAATAGTTAAATATATTTACAAAACAGGAGAATACCAAGAGTATAAAGTTAGAAAACTAAAAAATAAATTCAACAATTTATATAATGAATTAATAGAATTGGGATATACCGATGGAGTAAAGCTTATTGATATAAAAGAAAAAAAGTATGATTTTTTAAAAAGCCCTATTTTAAGTGATGTAATTAAAATAGCTAATATAAGAAAAACGAACCAACAAATAAGCAATAAAGAAAGAGAGGGTTACAGTAATTTGTACGAAAAACTTTCTGATGTTGACAGTTTAGAATATTTTAGTGACTATGATAACTTAAAAATGTCTGATACGGCATATATATATGCAGAGTTAAATAATATCAAAGAAAGTAGTTTGTTTGTTCCTATGTTTTTTGGTATATTTTGGAAAGCATATATAAAAGATAGAGAAAGAGCACTTAAATTTAAATTACAAGGAAAAGTTCTTCCAAAACTTATTTATGTAATAGAAGAAGCCTCTAATTATTTTAGGTTTAAAACCTTCCAAGTTATGTTTGAGAAACTAGTTTATGAAGCTAGAAAATATAACATTCATATGATGTTTATTATCCAAAATATTGAAGAAGTACCTTATACTATATTTAAAAATATTAATACAAGAATTTTTCTTTTCCCTCCTGACCAAAAAGAAGATTTAATCTCATACATAGAAAAAGAGTTAAAAGCACCCAAAAAAGTTCTTACAACTATGCAAAAAGTAAAACAATATAATTTGGTTATTTGGTATAACAAAGGAGTAATAAATATGAACCTGATTTATAACAAAAATGAAATTAATTATTTTACAACAAATCCGAATGAAGAAAAGAAATTACAAAGATAATTTTATAAATTTATCATTTATTTTATTATTTATATAAAATTTTTATGGTACTATTCAATGTTTTTTTCCAAAGGAGTATAGTGGAAGGTAGTAAACTTATAATCTTTAGTATTTTTATTGCATTAGTAACATTTGCCTTTACTACAATACCATTTATTAGTCAAATACTAAGTGGTATAGCAAAAGATAAGCAAAGTAACAACGACAAAAGTATCATTGATATTTTTGTTAAAGCATTCTCGTGGCACATTGTCTCCGTAATTGTTTTACTTCTATTGCTATCAACTATAGACATTTTCTTAAATAATATTGAAGAAAATTTCTTAAAAGAAAAATGCTTAAGAGGTATTTTTTGGAATGCAATGGATAAAAATACAGTTATGTTAAATGCAAATGCTACGCTAGGAGAATATCAAAGTGAAGGTGCTTATTCGCTATTACATGCAGTATACACTATTTTCACGCTTTTTTATGGTATGACTCCAATATTTGTATTTATTCTATCTGTATTTGCAGGCTATAAAGTAAGCAAAAATAATAAGGATAATAATTCATTTGATATTCTATTCAATTTAACATTATATGTTATTCTAGGTTTGTTTATCTATATAGCTTGGATTACAATTGCTAATATAGCAATGTATTTACCTTCAGGTGAAAGTTTAACTACACTTAAAAACGACTTTTGGAAAGATATTTTATTAGGCGGTTAGTAGATATTTCTAATCAAAAAATTAAAAAAAAGGAATAGTAATGAAATTATTTATTTTATTGTCAGCAATTGGGTTAACGGCACTTTTTGGAGCAGATGCAGGAACAGCAACAAGTGGTAGTGATTTTGCAGAGTTTTCAAGTGTGGTAACAGATGCAGATGCTACAGCAAAAAATGCTGTAGGTAAATTTGCTACTTGGTTTATAGGTTTACTGCCATTAATTGGTTTATCTGTTGGTATTTTTGGTGGAATGAAATACCTAAGAAAACACTCAAATGGTCAAGATGAAAACTTTGCTAAAGAGTTAGGATATGGTGGAGTTGGAGCTGTTTTAGGACTAATAGTAGCAATGTTATTTATATCAGCAATTGGTTCTGGGCTAATGGGTTCTTCAAAAGAGGCTTTTGATGTCTTAAATGCATTCTGGAGAGCTATTTTTGAAGCAGAAGCAGGAGCATCTGTTAAATAAAAAAGAGGAATTCCTCTTTTTTATTTTAATAAAAGAAAGAAATCAAAATGAAAAAAATACTTATATTTATGACTTTAGTAATTTATTCTCAAAATTTATTTGCAGCTTGTATTATAAAGGTAGACTGTGTTCCGCTCTCAATAAACCAAGAACTTATTACTCAACAGCTTATATCTAATGCCTATGATAACTTGGATAATCAAATACAAAACAGTCAAGATAATTATAATGAATACTACAATTCACTAAATGAACAAAATGAATTACTTACCAAAATTATTAAAGTGAGAAAATATAATAATTTACAAATGGAAAAAGTCAACTTTCTATTAAGCAAAATTATAAATAATAAAAATGTGACAATAGATATCAATACCATAAAATCAATAAAAAGACTGAATTCATCAATTTTACAGCAGGAAAACAAATGAAAAAAATATTAATAGCAATCCTTATTACAAAATCATTATTTGCAGGAAGTGCACTTACAAATGCAATTTCTAGTGCATTTTCATCTTTTATTGAAGATACTCCACTTGATATATGCTATCAAGTTGGCACAATTAATATACCAAATTACGGAGGAGTTTGTAATACACTTGATTTTCAATTAGATAGGATAGATGCCTGTGGATTTTTTCCAAATATCCCTGGTGGCTTTATAAACAAAAAAACTTCATATATAGATCCTAGTGCTTCTGCTTTAAAAGATTATTGTAATACTACGGCAAGTAATACTGAAGCAAAATTAGGTTCAGTAGTTGCTAATTCTGAAATATGGACAACAGATAATGAACTTGAGAATACTGTTTATCCATCAGGAATTACTAAAGAAGTATTTTATGAAGGGACGGATGATAAAGAACCTGTATTAGATATAGATGATTTAAATAAAAAGCAAAATGAAAGTATAACAGCAATGTACTTTGCATCTAAAGAACCTTATCATCAACAAACAGCTAAATATTTAATTAATCTTGCAAAAATAAAAAATGTTTCAAAAGTTACAGATATAACAACAGATGAAGTAATGGCAGCTGAAAATATGTTAGGTTATGAAAAACAAGTAAATCAACTAAGTGCAACATTTGGAGGAGATATTCAAGTATCTTCAGCTAACACTGTTTCTACTGCTTTATCAGCAAAATTAGATACATACGACACACAAAATGATCAAGCAAGTCAAAATACTAAAGCCAGCAATTATACTAATGAAGTAAAAGAAATTGTACAAAATAATGCAAGAGCAAAAAAAGGTATTTACAAAGAGTTATTAGCACAAGAAAGTGATTTAGCTGTTCCAACTCAGCAAACATTAAATTTATATAAAGAAAATGTTAGACCAAAATACGCAATGCTTATAAGAAAACAGCAAGCTAGAGAATCATACATAAATTATTTAGTTGATACAGAAGTTGCTATAAAAAGCGATATTATTGAATTAACAGCAAAAAAATCGGTAATTATGAAATCTGCTTTTGATGAAACATCAGCAAGAAATGAAATTGATAGTTATGTTGACTAATTATTTAAAAACTCTTTTAATTGTATCTTTACTAAGCACTAAACTTTTTAGTTGTGGTTGTCTTGATCCTCAGAATCAACCTATTAAAACAAACGAAGGGAAGAATAATTACGACAAAAATGATAATAACATGCTAAATGAATTTAAAGACATTGCAAATAAAATGAAAAACTATTATCAAAATTTCGAGAATAAATCATCAAAACTAATAGAAGATAGTGCAAAAATACAATATTTAGAAGATGTAATCGCTTCAGAAATTGTTTTTGAATTGCAAAGAGCTAATAATCTAAAAGATATTGAAATTGATTCTACATCAACAAAAGTATTAAAAAACTCAAAAAGTAGTATTAAATGAATAAAATCATTTTACTATTTCTTTTGATATCAAAAATTTTTGCCATGCCACAAATTATTCAAAACTATAATGAAATAACTATACCAAATCCTAGTGCTTCAAAAATGAAAGACATAATATCTCCGACAAAAGAGATACTAGCAAAAGCAAGTGAAATATATGACAATGAACTAGATGATTTTAAAGCTACAGTAAAAATTGAAAAGTATAGAAACTTAAAAGCGCAAAACCATACTTTTTTGATAAATAAAAAAATATATTTAGAAGATGTATTGATTGATATAAATAGTATTGACAATACGATAAGTCCAGTTGATATACTTAACATAAAAAAGGGATTAAAATGATTAAAATAGCTCTTATATTTACTTTGTTTTTTCAACCTCTATTTGCATATATGTACAGCTATATTGTTCCAGACATAAATCTATCTTTAATCAAACTTAATCAATACGTTGACCAAAGAAGTAATATGGTAAAAACAAAATTAAATAGTATTGAAAATGGTGTTATTGAGAATATCCAAGAAGAGGTTAAAAAAAAGAAGAAAAATACAGATAGATTAAGAAATATCTCAAAACTAGACTATGTTACAAATAAAGAGTTTCTTTTTTTAGTAAAAAAAATAAATCAATTAACAGATAATTCAATTGATACAAAAAATGCAACAACTCCAACCCCAACAATAATCCACCCAACACAAGGAAAATAATATGAAACTATCAAGGTCTATTTTATCAATATTACTCTTACTTTTTATAACTGTAGCAAATTTAAATGCAGCAGATACAGATGTTTCAAAAAGAAAGTATCTAGAAAATTTTTTTGCTGAAGATTATATTATTGACTCTATACCTATTTGTAAAGCTACATGTAGAGTGATAAATGATGATTACAAAAGTGAATTTTCTACAAAAATCTTAGACTTTGACCCTACTTCAGGAATCACTACTTGTGAGGTTTTTTCACTAACAGCTATAAACAATCTTACAGATAAACTATCAATAAATGCAAATACCCTAAATACAGCTTGTTTAGAAGAGTATAATACTATAAAAGTAGATTATACTAATCCAAATCTAGTAAGTAATAAATATGAAAGTAGTGATACACTAGACTTAAACACTATTACATTAACTCCTTATGAAAACTCTACTATTACTATGAGTAGATTTATGGGGGGGCTTAGTACCTTAGATAACGAACTTGTAAAAATAGCTGAGTCAAGAGATGGGCAAATCCAAAAACAAAGTGCAGAGTTGATTTATAAACTTACAGTTGAAGGTGGATTAGAAAAAGATAATGCCCTTTTAAACTCTATAGACAAACTATCTCAAGGTAACTTATCATACTATATCGACCTTTTTTATAATATGGATACTATTTATGACTATATAGTCTC
>Ga0193952_1000303_pt1 | contig 20997 bp, 34 predicted proteins | sample BB_3_MG_FD_140368 | JGI IMG/M metagenome (GOLD analysis project Ga0193952, IMG submission 140368) | Microbial mat bacterial communities from the Broadkill River, Lewes, Delaware, United States - BB_3_MG | ecosystem: Environmental > Aquatic > Freshwater > River > Microbial mats | place: USA... | reverse complement strand
CACTATACCCTGTCAGCATGTTAGTGACATTTGCCGTTGTGCCAGTAAACGCAATGTGCAATAGCGAGCCAGTCTTTGTGATCTTAAGCTTTTTCGATGAGTTGCTCCCCCAGTTTTCAAGAACAGCGCCAATCTTTCCAGTGCCCGTCCCAAGTACATTATCTGCGTCATAAAAAAACATGCCGTTGTGTTTGAATGTTGTGCTACTACTCTTGCCAAGTCTAACTACAACATCTCTAGTGGCGGTGCTTGATTTAAAAAATTTAAAGAAAGCGCCCGCTGGCATAGCAGGCAAGTCAATGTAGTTTGATACGTTACTCAAAGATGTAGTTACGTGCTCTGACGCACTGCTGTATTTTGAAAGCACGGCAACGCTAAATTTTGTTGCTTGCGACTCATCATAGGTAACTCTATATATGACGATATCTGCACCTTTGTCTCGACCAGACCGCATACTGAGGATTAGCGCATCGGTATCGGCATTGCGCAGTTTGTACTCCCCAAAATTCAAGTTGTGCATCAAATAGACCGTCTTAACACTCCCGTCAGGCTTCATTAAGATGTCCTTTGGTAATGAGTAAGTGTTTGATACCGCGTAAAAACCATTAGCATTAATAGGAATGTCTTCGCTGCTCACTATTTCAGTAATCGGCATATCCCAGACAGAGTCGCCACCAGCTCCAGCATCGGCAATTGCTTCCGCTAAATTTTCAATTTCAGTTTGCGCATCTACTTTGCGCTTACCTCTTGTTTGTAATGTCATATTACTTGCCTCTCCACATTCTTATTAGCATAAACATTCCATCACTAACATCTCTGTTCATAGTTTCAGTTCTGACAACGATAAAGCTACTAGCATGCTCACTAGTGTTGGTTAAGTGATCTCTCACAAAGACGGAGTTTAGGCTTTGTGATGAATAATCACCAGAATCTCCATAGTTTACAGCGATTGGATTTCCATTGTACAAGATAGACTTAACCCTATCTTGCCCTAAATCTCTAGGCGAAGAGTAAGCCAAGTTTTCACCAGTTTCATTGTAAAGATAAGCGTACATATCACCATCAGAACCAGCCTGTAAAACTATTCTTATGCCATTTTTATTGTAAATCTCCTCATAGCTGGAATCTACAACAAAACCTGCCCACTCAAAAAACTCTGGTGATTTAGCAGGTTTTGCATCAACGATTTTACTATCAATATAAGTATAAATATCACTCATTGCCACCTGCACCATAGTGCCAGAATCATTAACCACAACCCTGTCTGAATCCTCAAGCGTTGTAGTTGTTGCTTCTGTAGTGCCTTTAAGTATGCTGGCCTCTGCAACAGAGACCGTTGTAACCGATAATTCTCCAGTGGTATCTATCATTGCCAAAGAATCCTCAGCCCTGTATGTACCGTCCCAATCAGCTTTACCTAGTAGCTTACCGTCTATTTCAGCCTTAGAAGGTATATCAGTAGGCGGCACGTCCTGTTTGTAAACAGTTTTACCGCTTGCGTCAGTTGTAACTATAGAGTTAGGCGCTGGTAATGGTGGTCTTTTAGTTTGTAATGGCATGATACCCCCTATGGTAATGCTGGCACTTTGACGCGATTCTGACCTTTAATGTCGTTTATATACCAGCCGTCACCAGTGATATAAAAGAACTCAACATCATCATCTTTGTGGATTAACTCCACATTTTCGACACCGTGAGCAGATAGATCAACGATAACCTTATTAGTGCCAATAGAGCGCTTATAATCATAAATCCTGAAGTTATCTTTAAAGCCAGCTGGTACGGTTAAGGTAACATTGGCGCTAGTAACGTCAGGCGCGTAATTGCAACCAGCAAGCAGTGTCAAGTCTGATGCCGTATGCCAAGTGTAACCACCTAAAGTGATTTCTTTGTAAGGCAATATCTTACTAACAAAATATGGCAAACCCGTTGCTGAGTTGCCTTTAAAATCAATGCCAGTAAAACGCACAAATAAATCAGTGCCAGCTTCTAGTAAGTATGGATTGCCAACTTGAAAAGCTATCGGCAAACCTGCATCAACTTCCGCCTGAGTTACCTTTCGCATTTCATCAAAGATTTTGTTGCCAGTGTCGTCTGAGCCTACCCAGTACTCAGCTTTAAACATTCCTGCCGTCGCTGGCACAAAGTCAAAGTCAAATGTTAGGTTATCTCCTGCCGTCGCGTACTGAAGCGTAAAGCCATCAGCGATAACGTCAGTAGATACACTCTCGACTACCAATGTATCTTGAGCTTCCAAAGCAAAGAATTTGGGGTTACTTATAGTGCCAAGTAATGGGTTAAAACGATTAACTAAACCAATCGCGTTAGTACCGTCAGCTAATTTAAATGCAACGGCTTGAACTCCATTTGAGAGCGCAAATTGACCCATGTAAAATGTCGAAGGTAAGACCTCGATTGACCCATCAAACTTGCCCCTGCGCGTTTCTTCGTCGTAAGTCCAATGTTTTAAAAATTCTGATTGATCTGCTGGCAAGCCACCGCCGCCACCGCCGCCTATTGTCCAAGACATAATATCACCTCTGTTGTTAAAAAATTGCTTGGCGGGTGTCCTAGCGGGTTGGCCGAGTTACTCCTGTAAAACGACCGTCCCGCCAAGGACTATTTTTTACTGTTTAACACCTGTGTTTACTTGTTTCATTTTTTAGTCCTCAAAAGCGTCCCTGCTTTTTAATTAACAATCTTCGTCTGTTTCTCTGCCTTTATGCCAATTGCCCTCTATGCAATGCCTAATTTCGTGCTGCAAGCAAATCGGGTACTCCTTAAGTTTTATGAAGCAGATATCGGATACATACCATTGCCGACCTAGCGTTGTCATGGTTGAATCTTCCTCGACGACAACACTAAACGTTTTTCGGCCGATTTTAGGGTTATCTATTGCTACACAACCAGATAACACGATAGAAAGTGGTATTATAAGCCTGACCATTAAAACTTATCGCCAACCCTGCTAACCTTCCATGTATCACCTCTGTATGCAAGTATATACAGACCTTCACTGGCTATTTTCCCAGTTGGAACAGTTACCGCGCCTGTTGACTTTGCTATTGATATGTCATTAGTGTAAAAGGTTACTTCCAACAAGCAAAAGTATCCGTTTTCCTCTCTATCCTTGTTCATGGTTATAACTACTGAGTTAGACGCTGATTGCGCTCTAATGTTTGATATTCCTCGCGGAATTTGCGTATCTGATGATATATCAATACTTCCGTAAGGATTTAGCCATCCGAATTTACTCTCTATGCCCACACCGTCAACGACAACACCTGTGTATTTCTCGAATCTAGTTTGTCCAGAAATACCTCCGAAGCAGACAGTATTTTGCGGTGTATCTGAAGTTTTCTTGATCGATAAATAAAGGTCGTGGTCGTTGGTGTTTGCACTGCCGTTGTCGCCACCAAACATTTGATTTGCCAGAGCGCCACCAGAATCTGAATTTAATCTGCCTATGTAGTTTTGCAGTATACCTAAAAGCCTGATTTTACTAAATCCAACAGATCCAGTTATATAATAGTCATTTCTTGAGCAGTTTGATTTCTCGTCAATCCAGTATCCGCTAGGTTCGCTACCACCTTCAAAGCGTGGGTGATGTATCACATTTGATGAGCAAAAATCTAGCTCTATGCCAGTTAAGGCTGCATTTTCAATCTGCGGCTCTAGCAGCTTATTTCCGTTAAACGGATCTGTTTGCAGGTTTCCTTTTACAAAAACAATACCTTTCTCACCGCGAATAAACCCAGCTTTAATGTGGTTTTCGTTAAAATAACCTGGCGTTGTGCTAAATGGCTCTGTGGTCACAAGCATGGCAATTCCGCCAATACTGCTTGGTGCGTTAGTGTTTCTCACGTACACATTGCAAAATGCCATGCCGTTACCAGATGTTGCAACGCCTCCTCCAATTAATTTAGATCCAGTAATGAAATTTCGCGTTGCTGTCACATCAAAATCAGTAGACCAGCAAGATCTGATAACCATACCAACACCACTTGCAACGCTTGCATTCTCCGCCTCTTGCAAGTAGCAAATATTACCGATTGTTATCGAAGATCCAAAAATACGACTTAATTCAATTCCGTCTTGAGAATTAAAAACCATGTTACCAAGATGCTCAAGCTTAATTCCAGTTTCATTTTGACTTGCGCTCAGTGTAACTTTTTGTGAGTAGCTATAGGAGTCTGCATAGGCGCATAATTTCTTGCGTGTATTTCTAAGTTCCCACATTTTTAATAACTGCAAAGAGTTATCATTAACAGATTCACTGCCACCAAAAAACTCGATGTGAATAGTTTCAATCTCTAACCTAGCAAAACACCCTGCACCAGCGCCACTCCAATCTAGCAGGGTTGCAATATCTCCACTCGTACCATCCCAAGCAGCGATAGCTTCGGGCGCGATTACAGTGCCGCCGTTGTGGTCAGCTTTGCTTCTCAATGGATCATAATAAAACTGACCACCACCAACATCTGAGCCGACATAAAAACCTTTTACATTTAGTGTTACGCCATCAATTTGCGGCAACTCTTTTATGCCTGCGTATAGTATTTCTGAGTCAATAAGGGAATCAACCCTATTTTTTATGTCAGACCCTTTCATAACACCGCAGGCTGGTAATTTAGTTAACATATAACCACCTCATCACAATCAATTACGTTATCGCAAAGGACAGCGCCGTAAACATTTTGCCAACTATTACCTTGCAATGGCGTGCTATTTTGCGCACCATCACCGACAATTCGACCTTCATAATCTAAGATATCCCAAGCCATATTACACCGCCAGTTTTACGTTAACTTCACCTTTGATATGGGCTGCGTATGCAATTGCTTGAACATCACCAGCAGCGTTTACAGCTTCAGCGTATGGCTTGAGCTTGTTGCGGTCTTTTAGGATTGGTAAGTTAGTCGATGACTGTAGCCAAATATCACCATTACCGACATTCTGAATCAAAATCTTATCGCCGCTAGCAATACCTGACGCGATGACTTCTGGGTCTAGATATAAATCAACCAACTCATTAGCTGGCAGTAGTACATTAGGCATTTTCAACCTCACTTAAATTTGGAAAAAACTTGTCATTAATTAGTGCGTATTCGTTACCGCTACCGATAGGTAATGTGTTAGGCATTACAGATGGGTCAACGTTAATCAATAGCTGTTCCATTGCTCGCATACCTTGACTTGATATCACACCTAGCTCTGGTGTAACTGGTCGTCCGTATACTTGGCAAAACTCAGCACATAGCATTTTTTTAACTGGGCCAGCCAATTCAATTGATAAGCCAGAATCATCAGAGTGCTTGCTTTCGCCGTAAACTGTAGGCTGAATGTAACCTGTGCCCATGGTGATTGCTATTTGCGCCATGTAATCATCTAGCGTATCTATCGCAAGTTTGATTTCTTCCGGCTCTGGCGTAGTTGTTAACCCACTAATGCGCAACAAGCTAAACATGCCATTAACTATGTCGCCTTTAGTCACCATCTTTAGCAGCCTTCTTTTTTGGCGCTTTTACTTTGTCAATATGGTCAACAAAACCAAGCGATTCAAAATCAGCTTTAAAGTCAGCGGCAATTACACAGCGAATAGGCTCAGCACCTTTTTTAAACTTAAACATTGTAATGTGCATAAAATCCCCTTACAAAAAGGGCGCGGTGTTTAGTCGCGCCCGCATAGAGTTATCAGATAGCTATTACGCTTTGCCGTGCAACTGCATACCCCAGAATGGGTTGAACACTGCGAAAGTCGGTAACAAGTCAAAACGATATTGATTCTTGTTGCCTACCAAGTCAGAGCCTTTCGTCATTCGGATTGATACGCCGTTGTTATTAATAACCATGCTGTCTTGGCTGTGTAACTTAGGCAATACAACTGAACCCATGCCAACAAAGCCTTCGCAATAAGCAAGACCTGGGCGGTATGACTTATCAGCAGTACCAAGCACAGTTACAGCGTCACCACTAGTTAATGCCTTGCTTACTGTGTTGAACGCACCGTTTACGCCAGCTTCATTGATTGCCGCACCTGATACGCTAACAGTCATGTTACCTGAGCCGTCAGCAGTCGCATCAGCTAAAACAGTTAATGTAATTGGGATACCTGCACCTGACTCGCGAACGATTTTGCGGTTGCGTGAGTTAACAAGGAATGAGCTTGCAAATTGTAATTGCTGACCAGCTTTCAACGTACCAGTGTTAGCTGTTGCGCCTGTGATGGTAAGCGTCATGCGGTAAGAGTCTTTATAAGCTGTGTAAGTAGCCGCAGGAGTTGCGCCAAGCGTTAAGCCTGCACTTTCTGAACCCGATGTGTACTCATCAAGATTGTTAGTCGTCATTACTTGATCGAAACCAGCAAAGCCTGACTTGATTACCGCACCAGCCCAAGCTGAGTTAACTTCTGGATTGACGCCTAACTGAGTTTGCTTATCTGCCAGGTTAACTTCATCGAATGAGTTAATAGCAGCATAGCGGCGACCAGACGGTGCACCGATTTCTTTAAACACAGCACCAGCGCGTGCAACATCAGACCATTGTGAGATAGCTGTATCAGGCGAACCAGATACTAATGCAGCATTGCGCGTCATGTAAGCGGCTAATTCAGACTCACACTCAGTTACCATATCTTCAGCAATAGGCTTCATAAGTTGATCTAATTGGTCAGCTTCTAAAGCTTCTTCAACGCGGGTGTTTTCAACGAATACGGTGATAAAGCCGTTAGGTGATACTTCACCAAAAACTTTACCCGTGCGCACTGGGTTAGCATCGCCTGATGTAAAGTCGCCTGATGCGCTACGTTGCGGCACGTACTGAGCTGGGCGCTTCATTGCTACCGGAGTCGAACCACCACCCGTGCTTGCGTCAATGTCATTTACTAGCTGCTTTGACACAGTGTTCATTAGGACAGTTTCAGACTCAAACGCTTTAATAAAGGCGCGAGCCAGTTTGGGGTTAGTATTACTTGTGTAGTTATTTGCCATGATATTTAGACCTTAAATTATAAAATTTCGAATGTCGGGTATTTGGTAAGGAAATCATCAACCTCCTTGACCCCACCACCTTTAACAACTTCGACAGGTTCGGGAGCTTGAGAGACTTTAGGCGTTTTACTTAATGCCTTTTGTTTAATCTCTGTCGCAATCCGAATGCCTGCACTTACAGGATCTAGAGATAGAATCTCGTGCATTTCTGCCGGATTATCAGCTAGATATGTGGCAATCTTACCGCCGTTAGGGTCTGTTAATAGATAGTTACCCAACTCTGGCTTGATGCCTGCCTGCATTAACACTTTTTCAGCACTGGCTAGCTTGTCAATGTCAACACCGTCTTTGATTGCATTTTCTGCATAAGCATTGATGCGCTCTTGTTGTGTTGATTGCTCAGCCGCCTTTGCTGCTTCTGCTTGTCGTCTTTCATACGATGATGTTGCTTTGCTCTCTGCCACGCTTTCAGTGTATTCAATAATGTCTGCGTGATACTGTCGCATTGCCTCTTCATCGTAAATGTCATCCGGCAAGCTTGGGCGCTTCAAATCACTAACCGTTTGCGTTACTGGCTTTTGTGACTCCAGTTCAGCGATACGCTTAGCTAGCTCGTCTTTTTCACGCTGAATAGCATATTTTTCAGCCGTGATTTTATTGATTCGCTTTTGTACGCCATTTGATTTTTCTTCGTCTGTTTCTTGACTATCCGCTGATGATTCGGAAGTGACTTCATTTTCGATTACCTCATCTTGCTGGCCATGCAAGTCGTCTTGGTTTTCAATATGATCGTCTAGTGGTGCATCGTTATCTAACATTTAAGCATCCTAAGATGAATTTAAGCCGCGAGTGGGTCGCGTACCCTTGGTTTGATTATAACACTTGATTATAAGTATATGCAAAACTGGTATAAAAAAGCCCCAATTAAGGAGTTTTCAATTTGGCCGCTTTTATTTTGCTTTCCTGTAACTTGCTGCGCCGCACCGATTATTTAAAAGGTTATATTACCAAGCCAAGTTCATCGCTTTCGCTTTTTAACACCATGCATCTTCCGAACGGCTCCAGCTCCACTATTGTTTTATAACCAAGCCAAACAAAGTAAGCTTTACTATACGCTCTAATTCTATGCTTCATTTCATTAACCCTCTTTCGTGTAGCCAGCAAATATAGCAACCGCAACCACTGGGGCAAGCCCGTGCTGCATAGTCCATTCTAAATTCAAATAATAGCCAACTTAACCCAATTAGTTAAATACCATCTAGTTATATACTTATACTAATTTTATAGGTTGTAAAAAAGCCCCAATTAAGGGGCTGTAGTTAGATGTTTTTGTTATCGCTGATTTGCCTATTTAAATCTTGATTGGCTTTTATCTCAAGCTCGGTAGCCTTCAGCACAAAGTCGTCATCAATCTTCTGTTGTCCCTGCTGTAATTTAGCAACGTTAAGTGCCGTCTCGGACTCAAGTTTATCAATCTTAGCTTGCGCATCAGCTTGTACTTTTCCAGCTTGCAATTGTAGCTCCATAGCTCTGTTTTGCTGCTCTTGCATATCAGCCTGACCTTTGAGTAACTCAGCTTGCGCCATAACCATCGAGGCATCAGGCTCTTTTGGTTGTTGCGCTGCTGCTTGCATTTGAGCTGCTTCTTCCTCTGTCCATTCAGATTGAGGGATCATACCCTGCTGAAGCATCATAGCTCGTTTACGCTCTGCCACTGTGCCTATTAATGGAGCATCAACAGCTTTAAGCATTACATCGCCACCAATTTGCATGATTGTCGGGTCAATAGCTGCGTATTCAAGCATTGAAGCAATACCCGCCTCCATTTTATTAGCGAATGCAGGGCCAGCATCGCAAAACACCTTATACTTGCCTTTGCTCAATGAGTTAAGCTGCACCATTTGGCCGCTTTCATTGTCATAGACTTCTTCGTTGAGAGTTACTTGTTTTTCAGTGCCGTCGATGCCTGTGATTTGAAAAACGCGTTTAGTGTCGTAAACAGTCGGCATAGCCTCAACAAGTATTTCTCCTGTGCGGCGAATACCTTTAACTAATGCGTTAACCCATTTACGTGTAGCGCCAACACCTCGGTCAATCTGCATGCGTAGCGCCTCTTCCGACATGCGACCTGCGTTTTGTCCGTTCATTGCGTTGTTAACACCAGCACTGACTTGAATACCAACACTCATATCTTGCGATAACTGATTCAGATGTGGGTTAATTTGATTTGCGCCAGTCTGGTATGGCTGAGGTGCTTCTGGGTCTGGGTTGTAGAATTGAACTGGCTCAGCACTAACATTCATGCGCTGCAACTGAGCTTCATTACCTTTAGCTTGCTTTTTCGTCATCCAAAACTTAGTGCGCGGAGCCAATGCACCCTCTTCAATCTCACGACTCTTCGCATAGTTTAGAGAGCGTTGATAATCCATCAGCTTTTGAACCATGCCGGAATATGTAATCTTGCTTGAGTTGCCTTGCAGCTCGTAATTACCATAAACGGTAACGATAGGCATTGATTTAAATGGTGTGCGCTTTTCTTCTGATAAATACCCGCCACCATCGAAGAATCGGTGATAGATATTAAAGTCTTTAATTGTCTTTGTTCTGGCTACAGTTATTCCTTTCGCGCTCAATTCATCAACGATGCTTTTGAATTTATCATCAATCTCGACAACTTCACCATTTGATAGCTGAGCAACCTCAATCATTGTTTCTTTGCGGTAGTAGCGCTCACCAATGACAACGACTTCTGGTTGGTAGCTCGAGTAGTCATCACCTTTGACGTAGCCGTCATCAACAGATTTCATTTCGCCTTTTGGGAACTGCTTCTTGTACGCTGTAGGTGATAGCGATGTTAAAATATAGCCAGTGTCGCAGTCAGAGCTGTCAGGGTTAGTGCTTGTGTCTTCTAGCCATACTCTATTGATGGCGTTAGAGATATTCTCAATCGCTAAATCTTGATCGAAACACCATGAATCAGTGTATTTACTGCGAACAATCCAGGCATCAAATCCACGGCGAATCATGCGTCTTGCAGCATCGCGATAGATTGATATTGCATCGCTGTTGGCTTCAATAGTTCTGATCATGCCTTCTCGTAGCTCGGCATCATCTTTATTTGCATCACCAGCAAGCGGCTTAACGTTAACGCCGAAGTCCATATCTTCAATATCAGCCATGATAAATTCAATAGCTGGTGTTGTCTGGTCGAATGTCATTCGCGGTCTTTGCGCTGAATCTAGCCTGCGTGCGATGTCGGGCTGCCACTGCCCATCTGGATCCAAAATAAACTGGTCTGCTTCTCTTGCTCTCTCTCTGTTATCAAGCTCAGTTTCTTGGTATGTTTTTAATTCTTGCAACCAACCTTTATGCTGGTCTTCGTCTTTGTTCGTCATTGTCTAACCTTTAAAAGATTGATGAAAAATCAATATCAACGTCTGCGTATGATTCCATTATACTAGCTTCGTCAAATGAAAGCACCGCCGCATCAAATAAGTTGGGTGATGGTATCACTAACCTTGAACCGTCCGGTAACATGATGCCTTTTCTTAGCTCTGGCTTAGTATAAAACCTTACTGTGTCACCCGGTCTAATCGGAGTTTTACAAGCCTCAGCTTTAATCTTCTCAAGCATGGCTGGCTTAATTGTCTCAGAGTCAAAACTAACCAATGTGTCAGGGTCGTGATATTTACCTTCAACAACAGCCTCCCAAGTGCGAAATACACGCTCAGCGAATGAGATAATATTCTGAGCCTTGCGATTATGCAGTACGTCCCTATTCTTGATAACAGTGTTATTCCTAGATAGATTTGCCGTTTCTGATTTAAACTCAGCTTCAGGGTGTGTTATCGCTGAACTGCCTTTGTACGCAAAAATATTTGTTGCTTTACCTTGAAATGCTCTATCAACATTGTCTCTTAGTGTTGCGCCTAGACCATCAGCATCATAACCAAATGAATCACAGCCATCGTGCAATGCCTGACGGCATGCCGAGTCCATTTTTCTATTGCCGTTCTCACCTTCGATTTCGTCAACGTTAAAAAACACAATACCCTGCCTAGCAATATAGCCAGTCGGGTCTGTACCAACGTCAGAAGGGTCACAAGCAGCAACGATAGCACCACGCTGTTCAATGCCAAGCTTTTTATGCGCATCAATGCAAGCCTTGAACCAGTCCTCTTGTATGACAGAGTTAGCAACGTCATCGTTAAACTTGCCGTGCCATATACCATCAAATCTAGCTTTGGTCATTATGCCTCGCTTAACCTTGTTCCGGTCTTTCTGTAACTCACCTTGCAATGACTCATCATGCTGAAACCATGGATTATCTTCATAAGTAAGTCTGACAATCATATGGTAGTCATCCTCATAAAAGCCAGTTTTATCGAGCTCCGACTGGTAAGGAATAATGAACTCTTTAGACATTGGGTCTTGGGAGCTAGCTGTATTCCACAAGTACCACAATTCAGCACCGGGTACATCACGCAAGGTTGGTCCTAAAACATCAATAGTATGCTGTTTTGTTTTCTCGGCTTCTTCAAGTAGAAACCTTTTAAAGCTGCTTGCGCCTTTCATCGAGATTACATTCTTAAGTCCGCCAAAAACAAACTTGCCACCGTTAGCGTTGCGTATTTCCCACTGACTCGGAACTGATATAAATCCACCCACACCAAGGTCGGCTATGGTCTTTTCAATGCCTGAGTATATCGACTCCTTCAATGAGTTCATTTGCTCACGTAACACATAGTTTTTAGTTCCGCATGAATGAACATCGCTAGCAAATACATTTTGTGCAAATCGTGTCTTCATGCCACCACGACCGCCAAATAAACACTTATACTTCTTGTGGCGCAATATGAACGGCTCAAGCTTTTCCACCAGCAAAACAGTTGGCTCTTTGTCTGTCTCTTGCATATCGCCAACAGTGCCTATCCATCTTCGTATGATGTTAGGCACTAACTCGCCATCAATATTATCAACCCTATCAATAACACCATAAACAGTTGGCTCAAGTGAACCTGACGCAGCCTTTGCCAATGGCTCTATGCGCTCAAGTCGCTTTAATATGCTACTCATGCAGACCTAGTTGCTTTTCAATCTCAGCCAGTCGCTCTTTAATTTCTGTGTTTGCCTCGATATCAATAACGGACTTAATTGCTCCGATGATGTTACATGCAATATCAGGTGGTATATCACCATTGCTTGATGCGTCCAATACCTGCCTTGCCATGTCTACCGGAGACTTGCTTGAATCAAAATCAAAATTTACAGTCGGTGCAGTTGATTTAATACTCCCCCATCCCTTGTCCCATAGCACCTTTAAAAGCATAGCGCTATTCTGGTCGTCTATATCAAACGCCCTCTTTGCCGTGTGCGTTATAAAAGCTTTCTCTGCCTCGTCTTTGGTGGACTTCTCTGATAAACCCGCTAAAGACGCCTCCCTTATAGATTCAAGTATAATTGTCTTTTGTGAACGCCCTCTGCCGCTCCTAGGTGGCTGATAATCACTTGAAAACCTTTTACCCATGCTAACCTCGTTATCTGCTCGTTATGAACGAGTATAGCGCAAATTGCAGACAATAAAAAACCGCAATTAAGCGGTTTATGATCCTGTTAATTCTGCACTCATAAAAACAAACTCCAAATTAAAACGCTAGATAAAATTGCAACTAAAAACCATGGAGCTTTGTAGTGCGATTTGTAAATCTCAATCTCGCCGCGCTTAAACTCGTTAGCTTCGCGCAACCGCTTAATAGTATTGTTAGCTTGCTTTAACTCACTAACAACTTGCTTATACCGTATCGGTGTATATTTCGCCACTTTTAATCTCCAATTAAATTTTCCAAGTTGTATATATAGTCACCGATCCAGTTATTCCTGTCTCGCTCTCTACTAAAGCCTCTTGCTGGCATCATTCCTAACATCTCGCTAATGGCGTCCGCCTTTAATTGGTTGATGTTTACCTCTAACCTTTCCCTTTTAATCCATTCAGTTTGCAACTGATTAAAGTCATCGATAGTTAAGATAACCTCTTCACCACATTTCACTCTCTGCCTTAACTCGCTAATTTTGTTCATTCTTAATCTCCAATTAATTTAAACACTGCGCTGAAAGGGACTTGAAAGCCCTTTAGCTATTTATTATGTGTCTACACAGTGTTTAAGGTATGCGTTATATATTCTCTTGGCTGTTGCCTCACTAATCTTACCCTTATTTAATAAATCAGCGTTATTATTTGATAGCCCCGTTACCTTTTGCGCCTCCTTGTATCCACCCACTTTACCTTTAACTCGATCAAATAAAATCTTAAAGTTTCTTGCTTTTTTCACAGGAATCCATTTAACAAACCTTTGATCTTCTTTTAGTGTTTGGTCGTTTTTGCTTATAATTGCCATCTTTTGCCTCTACCTATTTCAGTTAAAACACATAACAACACGTATCAAAGGAATTTAACAGCCTACGGCTAAACGTTAAACCCTCTGTACTAAGGGTTATAAAGGTTTGCTCAATCCAAATTTATCACCCGCCCATCCAGCAAACCAAGCGATAGCTAAAATCCAAAATAAACCACCAGTAAAAGTAAATAAACCCATTAAAAAATCAAACATTTTAAAATCTCCAAGTCGTAAATCTCTATAACAACATCAAAAGGACAAGCAAAGCTTGCCGTTTAAGTAAGTGGCCATTCTCAAACCAAATAATAACTCACTTAGCTTAATCAGTTAAATACTGTTTAGTTATATCTATACAACAAAAAGCCCCTTAACGGGGCTTGTTATCTACTCATTTTATCAATCAATCCATACGAAAACAGATTCACCCTCATAAGTCTTATCAAGTGCATTCTGAATAAAGTCAACACCTTCATGATAATACTCATGAGTTGACAGGTTAACACCGATACCATCTAAAGAATCATAGATAACATCTAATGAGCTTGCTGCATTCCATTCTTCATGAGTGATTTCAAAGTATGCGCCTACAGCTTGTGATTCGCTTTTTGATACGTTTACATCATTAAATAAGTTTTTCATTTTTCTCTCCAGTTATTTTCGCTTGCCGTTTCGTTAAATAGATAATATCCAAACAATCACTTGCTGTGAAATAACGTTTTGTTATATCCATATAACAAAAAACCCCTCTCGGGGCTTATATCGTAACTTCTGCTTTTTAGTTTTGCGCTTCATGTTATTTACGTATGTAAAATGCTATACCAGAAACTGCTACTGCTATAATAAATGACGCCAATGTCCAAAACATCTTCTGATAAAACGTCTTTAAATCACTTTTAATTGTTTTTACATCTTCCTTAACCGTACCGCTAACAGCGTTTGCTATGTCAACACTTTTATCTATTGTATGGAATCGCTCTTTAAGGCTGTCAAGCTCCTGCTCGCTCTCAATCTGTCTCTTTTCTTGAGAGTCCTGCTTCATACCCAGAACTGTAAGCTTCTCTACAGCAAGAGTTAAGCGATCTAAATAACCGTCTATCTTTACCTCGAAGCTCGTTAATCGACTGTCGATTGCGTCCACTTTCGCTTTTACTTCGTGAATCTCGCTCATCGTTTGAAACCTTTCTGTACAATCTGTACGCCATTATTAAACATGAGAATAATGATAGCACAGAAATCAGCAGTATTAATATAAACGCTACCATCACGCCCTTTTGTCTCCATTGTATTTTTTATTCCTAGCGCAAATACGGCAAGTTCGAGCGCTGTTAAAGTGTACCCTAAATTATCATAGAAAATAACATCGCTAGAATCAATAACCAACATAACAGTCATCCCCGCCATCAATACAAAAACAAAGGCATACATTGCTGTCAGGCAGCTTTTGCTTTTTTTGTACATTGAGAGGCACATAAACGATATGAAAATAACTTGGATTGAGTATAGAGGATAGTAGATTAGCGGGCTTTGTATTGGATCTATAAGGATAAACAGCAGGTATGACGTCAATACAATATAACATGATTGATGGCAGAACCCTTTGATTTTAATGGTGGCAATGAAAACCAAAGCCACCAAAAGAGCAAATATGTACTCTAACACTTACTTGCTCTTTTTCTTTGGTCGAACAGAGCCTTTGTTTCTAGGTGCTGGCATTTTATTAAATCCCCTATCATTATTCGGTATCCCCATTCTAACATGCTGATTAAAAGTTAAAAGCCCGCTAGGGCTATTTAGTTTGCGAGTCCATCAATCTTCGATATTCGCACTTGTCCGGTATCCGTATCTCGCAACCTATAGAGCAAGCCCAGTCTAATATCTGTGTCGTGTAGTGCATTGAATCACCAACATCTAACGACCTAGTTGATTTTAGCTCTTGCCGCTTACTCACCTCACCTGTTTCAATATCAACAAACTCAGACTCGCACCAACCCAAAAATTTATTTTTAAGATTGCGCTTAACCCACCCAGGTGAACACTGAGCACGACCATGCTTAATAAGGTAATCACTAACCTCTTTGTATATTAAATGCTGGAAAGCGTTTTGACTTAAGCTCCTGCGCTCCCTCCACTCGCAAATAGTTACTCGGTACGCTTTATTTGATGACCGAACTATATTAATTAGTTGGCCGCATATTTCGGCGGCGTTAACCAGGTTTAGTTTAAATTCCGTCATAACTAATCAAGCCTTTACTCACCAGCTTAATCTGAGTTTCAATCATTGCTCGCAAAACATCATCACTATCAACTTTAGAGCTATCAAGCATTTGATGGCAGTGATAACACCCGTAACAGCCGAATAAATCAATTGACTTGCGCCCAACGCCTTTAGTTGGCGAGTTAATATGGCAAAACACTACAGTTTCACCATCCTGGCAGCTTGGGCTAACGCGCAAAGTGCAATCTTCACCATTTGCGCTTTTTCTTATTTTTGATGTTTTCATTTTTGACATTTGAGAATGTACTCACCATTTTTGAATTAAAACGGGCGCTCTAATCCAGTATTAATACATAGCTCGTTTACAGTTTCTTTTGCAAAATTCCCATCACGATCATGGCCAAACCATTCACAAGCAAAGCCAACTCCAAGTTTTCTAATCACGTTTTCAAACTCATCGCAACCAGTAGCAACTTCAACCTGCGGAATTGCTCCAGCTTCAAACCAGTCTTTCATTTTATTTCTCCAGTTAATTTACGAATCAAACAATACCGCCCTTTAGCTGTTTGTTATTTGCCTTTAGTTACCAACCTAGTCAATGCTCGCTGCACGCATTCACCGACCATCTCTAAATTAGTTCCGTTGTACACCGCCAACCCTTCTTTTTTATTAAATATTCCGTATTTTTCATCGGTCAATTCGTTTACTATTTCTTTCTTTATTTTGTTTCTTTCAGCTTTAGTTATCATAGTTTAACCCTTAATAGTGGCACTTTGCTACACTGGCAGTTCCCGCCTCGGTAAGGGCTAACAAGTAGCCTCCAATGCGTCACATAACAACCAAATAAACTGGGACAGTAAACGGCCCGTTATTTAAAAGGCTATCCTCAGCCAAAACAATAACCCACTTTAGCTAATCTTATAAATACCGTTTAGTTATATGCTTATAACTTTAATTTAGTCTTTGAAGGTATGTAAACCTCACCTTTTTCGTTATACAAAGCGCCTTTGCTAATCAATCTTGCCAGTTGATGCGGGTGAACCCCAAGCTTTAAAGCGGCAGCGTTGCAATTTCCGTAATTCTCTTTTAGTGATTCAAGTGTTTTCATGTATTCACCTTGTCATTTATTTTTTAGCAAGTAATCAAAGCTTATTGGCATCCAGTGGGTTACTGTGCAGGTTCTTGAACCTTGGTCATACCAATCCTCGCCGTCAAAATGGACAAGCTCAACACTGCCACTAGCAATATCACCGTAAGGAGCGATAATACCTATTACGTTACCATCATGCTCATCAAGATCGTTTATTGGTAGGTCGTGATTAACAGAAATCCAGTGTCTTGTATGATTTTTTGACTCAAGTGTTTTCATTCTGCACACCTTTAAGCCAAGCTTTAAATTTCAATACGCAGCTATCACAAAGCTCATAATGATCGCAATGGTTATTCATTACTGAGCCGCTAAAATCTCTCAAAGCCTCGTCCGTTGTGATTGAAAAATCATTGTGATGTTCTTTTGATAAATTTGCGCCGCATATATCGCAAAAATACTCAACTTTCTCAGGTATTACTTTTTTACCCATAAATCACCTATAAAATAATTAACTCGTACTTAGTAACTTCTGCGTACCAATGGCGTAAAACCTCTTCTTTTGCACCCATAGCCCGCAAATCTCTAATTTTACCTTTGCACTCTGATATCTTTTCTCTAACTTCTGCATTTGATTCTGATATCAGTTTATTGCGTGCGTTTCGCCTCTTAATCCATGTACCGCCAACATGCGACACAATAGATTCAATCTCCTGCTCAGTCCTAATCATTGAACCTCAATTGCATAACCTTCGATAACCTCTATTTCATATTCGCTACCAGCTACAAAATCATCACCATTTTTAACTTCGATCCACTTGTAAAACTCTACAACCTCAACCCCACCAATAATTCTTGTCTTTGCTGGAACTTTGAATTGTGCTGGCTTATCTATTTCTGTGAACCCTACAAATATCGCTTTCATTTTTACTCTCCAGTTATTTCGTTTCGTTGAGGTAATAATATCAGAATCACTTATTTGTGCAACACTTATTTGTGATTTATTTTAATTATTTTACATCCTTTCAGCATCTCTTAATATTTTACCGCGCCAAGACTCTGGCATTTTGTCGCTTTTCTTTACGCCAGAATCAACTGGAGCGCCCGTGGCTTTTTGCTGGTGGCCTTTTACTTGTTGCGGTTTGTTTTGCTCCATGTCTGTTCGCCACTTTCTCCAGGACGATATACCGCAAACTTGCCTTAATGCCTCTGCAAAAACAGCGTTGTAAATCGCATTTAAGCGTATTTCTAGCTGAACCTGAGTCAATCCATGATTTGACTGATTAAACGCCGCCTGACGCTTTACAGCTTCATTTCTAGCTATTTCGTGATTACTCGGTGATAGCAGCTCGGAGCAATCCGCTCTAAACTGCTGTTCAACTTCTTCAAACGTCATTTTATTGACGGGCTTTTTGTATTGATAACTACTCATAGCTGTTTGCTTCTTGGAAGTGCTCATAAGCGTTAAAGTCATCAATTCTCATGTATTTGCCGTCCCATCTCATTCTTACACATCCGGTTGGGCCATGTCTGTTCTTTTTAAAGTCAATCTCAATTACACCCTTGTCAGGCGTATCAGGGTTGTAAACCTCATCGCGATAAAGAGTTAAAATTGCGTCAGCCTCTTTCTCAAATGCAGATGCGTCTGCTATATCACCCATTTCTGGGCGCTTATTTGGTCTTCCTTCGCAACTTCTATTCACCTGCGCCAATGCTATCACCGGAACGTTTAAAGCCCTTGCAAGCTCTTTTAGTCGCATTGCTATATCACTCATGGCATCGTATTTGTTTAACTTTCTATTTTCATGCCTAATGCGCTGAGCGTAATCAACGAATATTACTGATACGTTATGCTTGTAAACCCAATTTCTGCATGTTTTTTCTATTTCTGCCATTGTTGGCGCTGGCTTATCGAATATACGCCCTTTCTGCTCTTTGAACTTTACAATGCCGTTATTTAAATTTGTCCAGTCACCGTCTTCAATTTGTCCGGTTCTAAAATCGTGGTGGTTCACCTTACCAGCGATGCATACAGATCTAACACCAATTTGAGATGCGCCCTGCTCGCCGGATATTACACCTGGCACTCCATCACATTTTAAAAACATATTCACCATAAAGGCTGTCTTTCCCATTGCGGGTCTAGCAGGGATTATTATTAGATCGCTAGGGAATAATCCGCCCATTGATTTGTCAATCTCTGTCATTCCTGATTTTATTGATCCGTTATCGCCTTTTATGTTTTGCTCAACTTCATCGACAACTTTTATCGCAACATCATCAAAGCTGTGATCGTAATTCATGTCGACACTGTCTATATTCATTAGCTCATTAACAGCTTGACCAATGTAATCTGAATTTCCAGCGTTCAAGTTATCAATGAGTGCGCTAGTTATGGCGTAAGCGGCTCGACTTACTGACTCTTTCTTAATTCGCTTTGCATAGCTAGCAAGTTGCATTGAGTAATATCTAACTTGGTTAGCGCCCTCAAGTGACAGTTGCATGAGGATATCTCGATGGCTAATTCCAGTTGAGTTCTTTATGTATTCATCAACAGAAAAAACTGACGCACCAACGTCTGATTTCGCAACGCTGCTTATTGCGTTGAAATAAAGTTGGTAATCAACAGAGCCAAAGTCACTTTCTTTCAATTCAAGCTCAATAAGCAACTCAGGGCTAACAAGTAGCGCACCAATCAATAAAGCCTCTTGCTCAAGTACATCGTGATTCATTTTTATTCTCCAAACGCTCTAGGCGCTCTTGCTTGTTGTTGTGACTGTTGCGGCTTGCTTGAGTTTCCTCTTAGCCAGTTTCTTACGGCTGCTTTCCAGCTTTTCATTTTAGTTTTACCGACCATCCAGTTCTTTGACTCGTAAAAATCATAAAACTTCTCAGGCTCATCCCTGTTAATAAAAAATGATTTTTCAGTTGCATACTGACCAAAATAATCAATCAACTCCTGCAAGCTTGGCTTGCTAAACTTAACATTCTTTTCATTTTTATCATTGTTATCATTGTTGCTTGTGGTTACTTGTTGGTTACTTGTTGGTTGCTTGTTGGTTGCTTGTTGGTTAGTTTGCTGGTACTTATCCCAGTTAGTCATTGTAATTACTGAATATTTAGTGGTTGGCTTGATGGTTAAAATGCCAAGCTTTTCCAACTTAGAAATTGCAGTTCTTACACTTTGTTGTGACAGCCCAGTCTTGTCTGAAATTGATATCCTTCCAGTTGCAAGTTGTCCAGCATCAAGGTAAACCACGCTGTCACCAACAAGCTGATCTCCGGCCGTATGTTGCGCCCTTAAAAGGCAAAACATAAAGACTCTAAATATCTTGTCATTCTTAAATATAGGATTATCCAATAGCTGCCTATGGACGCAAACCCAACCCTGTGCCATAATTACCTCGTTGTATTTCGCTAATATAGTTACTCTAAAAAGCCAGTTTGCCGACTGGCTTTTCTATCTGTATGTACCAAGTGAAGATCTAATGCCGTCCATTTTTATTGATGTGCTCATTGGTAGACCCTTGGAGTGCTTATCAAGTAATTTGTTATTAAGAGCTTGTAAGCCCAAATACATCGCAACACGCATAACCTCAGATCTATTTACCTTATGATCACTACCCCTTCTTTTTATATCCCTGCGAACCATCTCGATTATATGATCAGCAAATTCATTAGCACTATCATCAAAAACAACATCAAGTTTCTTTCTTCTCATTTTAAATCACCTTTTAATTAAGTATGGGCATAGTTTATACCCATACATTTATATTGGCAACACTAAATTAAAAATAATTCCATCCAGTCAATAATTATTTAAGGCACAGTAAGTGCATTTAAATGACCGATACTGGGCAATTAAATTACAGGCACAAAAAAGCCGCAATTAAGCGGCTGTTGTTATTTAATTAATTCTGGATTTTCGTATATGTTGCCGATGACCTCCATACATCGGCTTATACTATCCCTGTACGCAAAGCTTCCAATTCTAAAGATGTGGTTATTATCACCGAGGTTGATGGTGTGAAACTCAACATCAGGACAGCAAACCACAACCGCTATTCTAGGAATGCTTTCTGAATAGCCCTCAACGTGACCCCATTTAACAATGTCACCAGCAAATATTCTTTTACCGTTAATATCAAGCCTTAGTATCCCTTGCATTATTTTTATGTCCTGCCCTTCACGCAGCCAGTTAAATACATCGCCTTCAAAACCTTGATGATTGTTTTCTAGCATTTCTTTTGCTTTTACATGCCAAGCTCTAAAGCAAAAGTTATTTGCGTTCATTTTCTTTGTTATTAGTTG
>Ga0193952_1000299_pt1 | contig 21037 bp, 18 predicted proteins | sample BB_3_MG_FD_140368 | JGI IMG/M metagenome (GOLD analysis project Ga0193952, IMG submission 140368) | Microbial mat bacterial communities from the Broadkill River, Lewes, Delaware, United States - BB_3_MG | ecosystem: Environmental > Aquatic > Freshwater > River > Microbial mats | place: USA... | reverse complement strand
TAATTAAGACAAAAATTATCCTATTTCAATTATAATACAAAAAATTAATAAAATTTTATAAAGGAATTTTTCTATGGCAAATATAGAAGATATTAAAAAAGAACTAGAAAAAGTTAAATATCCTGGTTTCCAAAAGTCAATTATTGAATTTGGTTTTGTAAAAGATATTCAATTAGATGGAACTCAAGCTTCAATCGTTTTAGATATTACATCAACAGCTCAAGATGTAGAAGATCAATTAAGAAAAGATATTCATTCATGTATCAGCGCTATTGGACTAGAAGTTAGACTTGGGTTTAATAAACCTCAAGCTCCTAAGCAAAACTCTAATAGTGTAAGTGGAAAAAATATTGCACCTCAAATTAAAAAAGTTGTAATGGTAAGTTCAGGAAAAGGTGGAGTTGGAAAATCAACTACTACAGTTAACTTAGCAGTAGCAGCAGCAATGCAAGGTAAAAAAGTTGGTATTTTAGATGCTGATATCTATGGTCCAAATATTCCTCGAATGATGGGTTTAAATGGTAAAGAAGTAGAAGTAATTGGTGATAAAGCTAAACCATTAATGGCTTACGGTGTTGCTGTTATGTCTATGGGTGTTTTAATGGAAGAAGGACAAGCTGTAATCTGGAGAGGATCTATGATTATGAAAGCAATCCAACAACTATTAAGAGACATCTTATGGGAAGAGTTAGATATCTTATTTATTGATATGCCTCCAGGAACTGGTGATGCTCAATTAACACTTGCACAAAGTGTTCCAGTAGCAGCTGGTATCAATGTAACAACTCCACAACACGTAGCATTAGATGATTCTAGAAGATCATTAGATATGTTCCAAAAATTACATATTCCAGTAGCTGGTATTGTTGAAAATATGAGTGGATTTATTTGTCCATCTTGTGAAACAGAATCAGATATCTTTGGAATGGGTACTTGTGAAGATTTAGCTGATCAATATAATACTCAAGTATTAGGTAACTTACCAATTGAACCAGCAATTAGAGAAGGTGGAGATGGTGGTAAACCAATCACTTACTTTAACCCAGAATCAATTTCTGCAAAAAGATATATGGAAGCAGCGGCTAAAGTAATTGCTTTCGTAGAAAATGTAGATGATGAAAGAACAAATGAATCTATTCAACCAACAACACCTCCTGGTGTATCTGCTTGTTCAACAGCAGCAGCTCCAGCTCCTAAAGCAGAGCAAAGTTCTGGATGTTGTAGCACAACTTCATCTTCGGCACCTAAACAAGGTGGCGGATGTGGTTGTAATTAATAGGCTATAGGTTATAGCACAAATATAAGTTAATTATATAAATACTAAAATCAAAAAGGGAAGGTAATAAATTATCTTCCCTTTTTTTATGCTTGTCGTTTTTTTACAATTTAATTTTTTTTGCATTTAATATACTTCTTTTTAAATAAGGAGATTTTATGAGTAAAACATTAGTTATATTAGCCCATGATGATATGGATAATTCTGTATTAAATAGTAGGTTTAAAAAAGAGTTAGAGAATGAAGAAAATATTATATATAAACATTTAAATAGTATTTATCCAACATATGAAATTGATGTACAAAAAGAACAGGAGGAGCTGTCTTCTGTTTCAAAAGTAGTTTTTCAATTTCCAATGTATTGGTATAGTTTACCCTCAGTGCTTAAAAACTGGATTGATAAGGTATTCTCTTATGGTTTTTCATATATTATTGACGAAAAAGGAGAGTTCGTTCCTCTTGCTTTAAAAGATAAGGAATTTCAAGTAATAGTAACTATGGGTGCTAAAGAAGAGTCTTTTATGGGTGAGGGTAGATTAAGTGTAAAAGAGTGTTTGAACTCTTGTTTTTATACAACAAAGATGTTAGGAATGAAAGAGTTAGAACCAATGTTTTTTTATGGAGCAGCTTATGGTAAAATTTCAGAAGAAACATTAGATGAATATTCAAACATTATCAAAAAAGAGTTAATAGGATAAATATGAGTTATTTTAATAAGGATTTAGAAGATATTGGTTTTAAACTTTATGAACCTTGTGAAGAATTAAAAGCATATATTTATAATTATTGGTCAATTAAAAATAAAATAGATACAAAAAAAACAAACAAAATCTTAAGTGATGGAAGTTTAGGTTTTACTATTAACTTCTCAAATCCTTATGAAATAACACTTAATTCAAAAGAAACTTATTGTGATGCAAAAGTAGTATTAAATGGACAAACAAAATATGCTTCATTTATTACTTTTGAAAAATACTTAGATGCCATTGGTATTCGTTTTAAAGTAGGTGGAGCGTATAAGTTCTTTGATGAAGAGATAAGTTCTTTATGTGATAAAAATATAAACTATGACGAGTCATTTTGGGACTTTGATAGTTTATATAAAGACTTAATTACTAAACAAAACAATAGTGAAAAAATAGAAGTAATTGAACAATTTTTAATAAATAGATTAAATACATCTAAAAAAGAAAATTCAAAATATACCTTTGATATTGTAGCTTTTATTAATGAGTGTAAAGGTGATATTTCTATTGAGTGTTTATGTGAACAATTCTCTTTAAATAAAAGACAAATTGAAAGAATTTTCAAAAAAGAAATTGGTTTAAGTGCGAAACTTTTCACAAGAATAATTAGAATGAGAAATGTAAGGGATTCTTTAAGCTCACTAGAAATTGAAAACCTTACAAGTACTGGTTATAACAATGGCTTTTTTGACCAAGCACATTTTATAAAAGAGTTTAAATCTTTTATGAATGAAACTCCAAAAAGTTACTATCAAAATAAACTATCAATGGCTAGAATATTAAACTTTAAAAAATTCGAAATCTAATGTCGTTTTTTTACAATTAAAATATCTATCTTTTTAATAATATTCTTTAAATTAAAAAGGATTATTATGAATAATATAAAAATAAATCAAGAAAAAATTGTTCTCTTATTTGTACGGTTTGCCCTTGCTATTGGTTTTATCTCAGCAGTTGCTGATAGATTTGGTCTTTGGGGTAATGCAGGTGAGAGTGGAGTAGCTTGGGGTAATTTTGAGACATTTGAAGCTTATGTGGCTTTTTTAAATCCATATTTACACTCTTCTATGATTCCAGTTTTATCTTGGGGAGTTACAATTGTAGAATTAGTATTAGCTGGGCTTTTAATATTTGGACTATACTTAAGATCTAGTGCCTTATTTTCTGCACTTTTATTATTATCTTTTGCTATAGGCATGAGTTTAGTATCAGGAGTAAAAGGTCCCTTGGATTATTCAGTATTTACAGCTGCAAGTGCGGCTATTATGTTGTTTTTATATTTATCTAGTGATAAGTTATCACAAGAAGTAGAGATTAAAAAATAGGAGATTCTCCTATTTTTTATGATTCAACTCTTGAGTTTTTTTCTTCGATTCCAGACATTCCAAATCTTCTAGCAATTTCTTGTTTTACTCTATCTGGGCTTACATTTTTTGAAGCCATTGCTACAAGCATGTGATAAATAATATCAGCTGCTTCATAAACAATCTCTTCTTGATCATTATCTTTAATTGCAAATGTAAATTCTCCAGCTTCTTCAACAATCTTTTTAAGCATAGAGTTTTCTTTACCTTGTAAAAGTTTTGCAGTATATGATGCTTTAGGGTCATCATTTTTCTTCTCTTGGATTACATGGTATAAAGTATCAATTACTCCATAAGCAGCAGTAGTATCAATTTCTACTTTTGTTACTTCTTCATTTGTTTTCATTGATGTGAAGAAACATGATTTTCTTCCAGTATGACAAGCAACACCAGTTTGTTTTACTTTTAATAAAATAGTGTCATTATCACAATCAAGTAAGATATCTTCTACTTCTTGAATATGACCAGAGCTTTCACCTTTCTTCCAAATTCTTTGTTTAGATCTCGAAAAGTAATGAGCAATATTTGTATCCATTGTAAGCTCAACTGCTTCTTTGTCCATATATGCAAGCATTAAAACGTCACCCGTTGTTGCTTCTTGTGTAACTACAGGGATTAATCCATCCATTTTTTGCCAGTCAATTTTGTTTAATATTTCCATGTGTAACCCTTAAAATTTTTTTCCGATATCTAGTTTAAATCCATCAATTTCTTTTTTATCTTTATCTACATCAACACCAAAACTTACATCTAAATCTTTTTCTTTTTTATTATTCGATTCTTCAATTGATAAAGGTTTATCATATTTTTCATTTTTATATCTATTTGTTCTATCAATAGTTAGTTCAGGATCTAAATTAAGTTTGATTTCTGGTTTTTTTTCTATCTTTTTCTTTTCTACTTTTTTTTCAATTTCGACTTTAGTTTTAGGTTCTTTTTTTATTAAAACTTTCTTTTCTTCTTTGATTTTAGTAGGTGTAGTTTTTTTGATTGGTTTATTTTTTTCTTTATTTGTTGTATCTTCTTTTAAATAAAAAAATAAAGCAATACTAGTAAGTATTAAAAGGATTAATGTTAGTAGAGTTTTTTTCATAATAAAAAAATAGAGTAGTTTCCTACTCTATTTTAATTTATTGGCTAATTGCCGCGTCTCTTGATTTACTTTTAGTATCAACCCAAATATTTGGAGTTGAACCACCAGGAGTTAAGAAGATTTTAGCATCTTTATTTGTTTTAAGTGCTTCATTGAATTTACCTTGAACTGCAATTTGTTGCATTTTTAAAAGGTTAGGAGTTAAAGATTGTGCAATAGCTTTATTTGCTTTTGCTTGTGCTTGTGCTTCAATAGCAACTGCATCTGCTCTACCTTGTGCTTCAATTCTATTTGCTTCAGCATCACCAGTCGCTTTAGCAGCTCTTTTTTCAGCTTCTTGCTTAGTTCTTAAAACTTCATATCTAACTCTTTCAGATTCTTGGTTAGCAATTTGAACTCTCTCAATTTGATCTTTGATCTTTTGAGGTAATACAATTTCTCTTAACTGAACTGATTGTAAAAGTACTGGTTGTCCTTCAAGAGAATCAACATCCTTTTGGATACCTTCTTGAATTTTAACAGCAATTTCATTTCTTTTTGTAGGAAGTTCTTCTGCTGTATAGTTACCAACAACATTTCTTACAATGTCTCTAACTACTGGGTTAATAATTTTGTCTTCCCAAGAGAATCCCCAGTTAGCAATAGTAGTTGGAGCACCTTGTGCTGTTAATCTATATTGAACAGTTAATTCAATAGAAACAGGTAAACCTCTAGCATCTAAGATAGAAATTGCAGGGTTACTTCTGATACTTTGATCAAATCCACCACTTGTTTCAATATTAGCATAGTTCATTAGTCTTACTTTCGTATCAACTAAAACAACTTTTTGGAAACCTGGAATATATAAGTGGAAACCTGGTCTTAATGGTTCTTCTTCATATTTACCAGTAGTACTTTTAATACCTACTTGTCCTGATTCAACAATGATAAATGGTTTAAATACAAATAATAAAGCAATTACTGCAATAATTACGTAAATGAATCCAGCTTTCTTTCCTAAATTTTTGAAAAATTCAGGTGGCTCAAAAGGTGGTTGGTAGTTTCCTCCACCTCCATTATTATTGTTGTTAGAACCACCACCATTGTTATTTTGTCTATTTTTAAAATAATCGTTATCTATTGGCATGTTTATCCTTAGTTAATGTATGTTAAGTCTTTTAAGTACTTTTCGTTTTTACCAGCTACTACATCAAAGTATGCAGTTTGTAAAGCCTCAGTAATAGGTCCTCTCTCACCAGCACCGATGATTCTTGCATCGATATCTCTAATAGGAGTTACTTCAACAGCAGTTCCTGTAAAGAAAGCTTCGTCAGCTATGTATACTTCTTCTCTTGTTAATCTTCTTCTAATTACTGTATATCCTAAGTCTTCTGCTAATTCAATAACAGTAGCTTGAGTAATTGATTCTAAAGAGTTATCATTTGGAGGAGTGATAATTACACCATCTCTAACGATAAAGAAACATGCACCTGATGCTTCAGCGATATAACCTTGGTCATCTCTTAATAAAGCTTCATCGTATCCACATTCTACTGCTTCACCTTTAGCCATTTGAGAGTTTAAATAATTTGCAACTGCTTTTGCTTTACCCATTCCTGAAGTATTTGAGTTTCTAGTCATTGATGCAATTTTTACTCTTACACCTTTTTTAAGACCTTCATCTCCTAAATATGCTCCCCATTCCCATGCAGAAATAGAAACATTTACAGGAGCTTCTTTATGATAAAGACCCATTACACCGTAACCTAAGTAAACAAGTGGTCTAATATAAGCACCTTCAGTTAAGTCATTTTTTTGTAATAGTTCAATTTGTGCTTTATTTAATTCTTCAACAGTAAATGGAACATCAATTAATGTCATTTTTGCTGAGTTTAATAATCTTTTAGTATGTTCTTGTAATTTAAAAATCGCACATCTACCATCATGAGTCTTATATGCTTTAGTACCTTCAATAGCACCATTTCCATAATGAAGTGTATGAGAAAGAACGTGTACCTTAGCGTCATGCCAATTTACAAAGTCTCCATCCATCCATATGTATTTTGCTTCAGTCATCTTATAAATTCCTAATGATTTAATTTTTAGCTAATATTTTATCTAAGATAATATTAAATTATAGACATAGTTTATACATTGCTATCTTTTTATCGTTTTTAACAGCTTTTTAATGGTATATTGTCACAAAAATTTTAAGGAAAAAATTTACGAATGAAATATAAAAATAGTTTTAAAATTTTATTTTCTACACTTGCAATTTTCACTCTTTCAGGATGTAGTTTAAAACAAATAAATGAACAAATACCAACAATTATAAAAAAAGAAGAAATTAAAAAAGAAATAGTTTATAAAAGAGAGGCTGTAAGCCCAGAATTAATAAATAGAGTTAATGAAGTTATATCATCAATTATAAAAAATGATGTACAAAATATAAATAAAAATTATATACACCCAAAGTTTGGATTTTATAATATCTATAAAGTAGATGGTATAACAACTTTTACTCAACAAAAAGAGATCTTTAATATTGTGGATGAGGGAATTGAAGAATTATCTCACTTAATTAAATTTGCATCAGAGGATTCAAAAGGTTATCTTTTAAAACAAGGTGATGTTAAATTTGATTGTAGTCCTAATAATGATGAGTTTTATGGTTGGAGTCAAGATGGATTATATTTAAGCTCTAAAGTTAGTTCACAATTATCTAAAATTATGAAAGATGCTAATTCTTTTGAAAAAAATAGATACAAAGAAAATGATTTAGCAAAAGCTAAACTTATAGAAAAAACAAGTTACAAAGTAGTATTAACACCATACTTAGTATTTTATATGACAAAAATAGATGGACAATGGTATCTTACTTTATTTGATAGAGCAACTGTAAACTGTAGTTCAGACTAAGGAGCTTATATGCTTAAAATAACTGCCTTTTTATCTTTATTTTCATTATGTTTAAATGCTTCAGTTCCTGAAGTTAATTTTAATCAGATAAATGAAAAAAATGGTTTTATATATAAAAGCTCTAAAAAATTTACTGGAAGTTTTCAGAAAAAAGATGCAAAAGTTTTTGTAAAAAACGGAAAGATTTCAAAACTAGATATTTATTTTAAAAAAAATAAGATTGCATCTTTTGATGTAAGAAACAATCAGTTTAATGGAAAAGCATATGTAAATCATGAAAGTCTTGGTCGTCAAGACTTAGTATATAAAAATGGTTGTATTCAAAGTGTTGAAACAAAAAAATATAAAGAAGTTTTTTCAGATTGTAATTTTAAAAGTGGACTAGACTCTTTTGAAGAAAAATATACATTATCAAGTAACTATCCATATGTAGTAGAATTAGATGTTTTTTCTTTTAATATAAATGATTACGTTTTTAAAAGAAATAGTTCTAAAAATGGAATGACAAGAGATAAAAGTGAAAAAAGAGTATTTAGAAATTCTAAATTAAAAAGATACATCATTAATGTTCCAACAATTGGAATTAATTATGTAATTAACTTTAATAATGATGGAACTATTCATTCTTTATCTAAGTTTTATTTAGATAGTGAAAGCTCATTAATCGCATTTTTTGAAAATGAAGATTTAAAGCATATTATTTCTTTTAATAAAAAAATAAAACATATTGAAAAGTATAAAAATGGAAAATTAGTATTTAAACAAAATATTAAATTCCCTAAGAAAAAAGATTTTGATTTACTTAGAAATATGCAAGACATTATAAGCGTAGAAAATGGAAAAATATATCCATATATAATTTTAGAAAAATTAAAAGGTGAAAAGTAATGAGTCAACAAGAATTTTGGAACAGTAAATTTTCTAGAGATGGTTTTTTATATGGTATTAAACCAAATACTTTTATTGCTTCAAAAATAAAGATGTTTCCAAGAGGTGGGAAAGTTCTTTGTTTAGGAGAAGGTGAAGGGCGAAATGCAATTTTCTTAGCTAAAAGAGGTTTAACAGTAACTGCTATTGATGCTTCGGATATTGGGCTTTCTAAATTACATTTTAGAAGTATTGAAGAAGATGTAAAAATAGAAACAATTTGTGCTGATTTAAATGAGTGGGAAGTTAAAGAAACATATGATGTAATCGTTGCTTCTTATTTACATATGTATAAAAATGAAAGAGAAGATTTATTTGAAAAAATTGAAGAGTCTTTAAACCCAAATGGTTACTTTATTGGAGAGTTTTTCTCAACAAAACAATTAAACTATACAAGTGGTGGTCCAAAAGATGAAGATTTACTTTATACTGTAGATGATTTTAAAAAACATTTTGCTTTATGTGAAAAAGAAATAAAAGAACAAGTAACTATTTTAGATGAAGGAAAAGGTCATCAAGGTGAGGCTTGTGTTATAAGAGTTATAGTTCAAAAATAACTCTTCTATGATAAAAGAATCTTTTCTTTTTGTTTTTTTGTAAGTTTATTAAAAATCAAATTGTAAGATTCATTTATCATATCTTCTAAAACTTCTTGTGGTACATTTCCATCTAATATTATAGTATTCCAATGTTTTTTATTCATATGATAACCAGGTATTACACTCTTATAAATATCTCTATATGCAAGAGCGTCTATTGGGACACATTTTAGATTTAATCTTAAAGGATTTTCTTCAATTGCAAGTATTGCAAATACTTTGTTTTCTATTTTGAAAACTGCATAAATATCTCCAAAGGGAAAGCTTTTACTTGCCCCTTGTTTTTTTAATAGTATTTTTTCTAAGTCTTCAATCTTCATACCAATCCTTTAAATAAGATATAAAACAATATATTTAAAGCACTTAGCATAAGATAAAATCTATAGTTCTTTTTGCCTTTTAAATTTGTTTATATAATCATAAGAGATTAGCAAAAACATAAAAATTGAACTAACAAGTATAATAGATGGGCCAGAACTTAAGTCAAAGTTATAAGATAAAATAAGACCTAAAATAGTAAATATCATAGATAGTATTCCTGATATTATCATCATAGTAAATAAAGTACTACAAAATTTTTGTGATATATAAATAGGTATAGTAAGTAGTGCAATCACTAAAATAAGTCCCACTATTTTTATGGCAATAACAATACATAAAGCTGATAAAATAAGTATAAGTGTATAAAAAAATCTTGTATAGATACCTCTTAAATTTGCATATTCACTATCATAAGAAACTGCTAAGATATCCCTATAAAAGAATACTAAAATGATAATAATAAATACTAGTAAAGCTGACATAAATATAATATCTGTACTATCCACTGCTAAAATTGAACCAAATAAATAACTCATTAAATCTGAATTATATCCAGGTGTTAAATCAACAAGTAAGATACCAAAAGACATACCAATAGCCCATGTTAGACCAATTATAGTATCTAAGTTCTCTCTTTTCTTATAAGTTAAAAGAGCAATTATTATAGTAATAAATATTGAGAAAACTGATGTTGATAAAAGCATAGGTAATCCAAAATAAATAGATAAACCAATGCCACCATAAGCACTATGGGCAATTCCACCTGATAAGAAAACCATTTTATTTACTACAATTAATGAACCTATAATTCCCGTAATTATACTTACTAAGATACCTGCAATTATTGCATTTTGAATAAAGTTATATGATAAGGCTTCTAACATCTACATTTTCCTAACATTTCTAAAAGTTCAATCTCACAAATATCTGCTTCAATATTTTTGAAGTCATCTTTCATTTTTGTTAAATCATGATATGTTAATTTTTTATTTATATAAACAGCTTTTGAAGCATATTTTAGAACTACTGATATATCGTGACTTATTACAATAACTGTGATATTTTTATTTAACTCTTTTAATACTTGGTAAACTTGCTCACATCCAGTAATATCTATATTTGAAGTTGGTTCGTCTAAAAGTAAAATTTTTGGATTACAAAATAGTGCTCTTGCAATTAAAACTCTTTGTCTTTGACCTCCTGATAAATTTGAAATTTTTGAGTTTGCAAACTCTTTCATATTTACTTTTTCTAGAACTTCAAGAGCTTTGATTTTTTCTTCTTTTTTATATCCAAAGAATCTTTTTTTAATATCGTTTTGTCCCATCATCACAACTTCTATGGTACTAATTGGAAAGTTGAGATTAATATTTGTGTTTTGAGGAACATAACCAAGATTTGGAAGTTCATTTATTAGTTTATTTCCAAAGATGGAAATATCACCTTTTTTTAGAGAGTTTATTCCAAGAATTAGTTTTAATAGAGTACTTTTCCCTCCACCATTTGGACCTAGAATAGTAAGGAAGTCTTTCTCTTTTACTGATAAATTTATATCCTCTAAAACAAACTCTTTTTCATATTTGAAAAAAAGATTGTTTATAGAGATTGCCTTACTTGTTGTTTGCAATTGAGTTTGCCATTTGTATTAGGTTTTGTGACCAGTTTGCTGCAAGTGGAGTCTCTTTGATTACTTTGATTTTTAATTCATCAGCAATTACTTTTGCACTTTTATCTGAGAATTCTGTTTGAGTGAAAATAGCTTTTACATTTTCTTCTTTTGCTTCTTTGATAATTTTTTGAAGAATCTTTGGCTTTGGATCTTTTCCTTCAACTTCAATTACTAATTGTTCTAAATTATAATCTTTTGCAAAATATCCCCATGAAGGATGGAAAACCATAAACTTAGAATTTTTTGGCAGTACAGATAAAAACTTTTTGATTTTTTTATCAGTTTGACTTATCTCTTTTATAAAATTGTCATAATTAGTTTTATAATATTCTTTATTTTTTGAATCAGCTTTTACTAAAGTATCATAAATATTTTTAGCCATAATTTTTACATTTTTAGGACTTACCCAAACATGAGGGTCTTTTCCGTGATGTGCATCTTCTTCTGGTACACTTGTTATTACCTCAATATCTTTTTTTGATGAATCTTTAAAGTAGTGCTCGTTGGCTTCAAATTCAATTGGCATATGTTCTGTGAAAAATAAGTACTCTCCAGCTTGTTTGATTTGAACTTTAAATACTGTTTTATCTTTTGTCTCATCAAAACTTAGAGTATAAAATGAATTACTTGTTTCTAAAGAACTATTATTTTTTGCAATTTTTGCTTTATTTTTTGCAAATATATTTTTTGCTTCTTTTTCATAAAACTCTATTAAATCATCACTTTTTTTATTTGCTTTGATAATTAACATTTTCATTGCAGGATCTGCATAATTTCCTTCAACTTTTGAAAAAGACCAAGTATAAGTACCTTCTTTTAGATCAAAAACACCAGCCCATTCATAAGGTAATCCTTCATCATCATGACCATCTTCATGTGCATCATCGTGGTGATGATGGTGAGCATGTTTTGCCATTTCAATATATTCTACATCTTTTGTCATCTCAACAAATTTCATGTTCTTATTTTGTGAAGAGAATTTAGCTAACCAAGTATTCTCAAATTCTAAACCAATTGGGAAATAAATATCTGCTTTAGATATATCTCTCATTTGTGAAGGTTTTGGTTCATAAGAGTGAGGATCACTTCCTGGTCTTACCATATTAGTAACAGTTACTTTATCTCCACCAATTTTCTCTACGAAAGTCTTTTGAGGTAAGATACTTACTACGATATTAGTTTGTGCATAAGCAAAATTTATTAATAAAAACAATGGGATTAAAAATCTCATTTAATACTCCTAAAATAGTTTTTGCAACTGAGTTGCATTTTGAGAATATTAGTAAAATTAAAGTTAAATGCAACTTAGTTGCATTTTATTTCCATAAAGATATAATTAGGAAAATAGTTGAGAATTTAATATTTAAAAAGTTAAAACTTTTTGCTTAACATAAGTTTAACACAAAATTAAATACACTATTAATAATAAATATCAATAATAATTATAATTTAAATAAAATAATCAAACAGAGAATAAAATGTTAAAAAAAATACAAGAATCAATTAAAAATAGAGTTTTAATAATCGATGGAGCAATGGGTACTCAACTTCAAGCTGCTGAGATTAAACCTGAATACTGGATGTATGAAGGTAATGACCTTGAAGGTTGTAATGAACTTCTAAACCTTACTGCACCTGATATTCTAAGAACTATTCATGACAACTATGCAAAAGCAGGAGCTGATTTAATATCTACTAACACTTTTGGTTCTATGCCATGGGTTTTAGATGAATATCAAATACCCGAAACATCATATGAACTTTCAAAATTAGGAGCAGCTTTAGTAAAAGAAACTTGTGAAAAGTTTTCTACTCCTGAAAAGCCAAGATATGTTTTAGGATCAATTGGTCCTGGAACAAAACTGCCTTCTTTATCTCATATTAATTATGATGATATGTATGCTGGTTATAAAATAATGGCAGAAGGTTTAAGAGATGGTGGAACAGATATTTTCCTACTAGAAACTTGTCAAGACCCATTACAAATTAAAGCAGCACTTCATGCTTTACATGATGCTGCACCTCATATTCCAATTATGGTATCTGTAACAATTGAGATGTCTGGAACTATGCTTATTGGTACTGATGCTACAACAATTGCAGCTATTATGGAACCATTTAATATTATGTCTTTAGGATTTAACTGTGGTACAGGTCCAAAGCAAGTTAATAAGCATGTAAAAACATTAAGTGAAGTATGTAAATTTCCAATATCAGTTCATGCAAATGCAGGACTTCCTCAAAATAGAGGTGGGCAGACTTATTATCCAATGGGACCTGAAGAGTTTACAGAGCTTCAAAAAGAGTTCTTAGAATACAATGGTGTTGCTTTCTTAGGTGGATGTTGTGGTACAACACCTGAGCATATTGAAAAGCTTGCAAGTGAAGTATCAACTGTAATTCCAAAAGATCCTCAAGGACACATTCAAACTTCATTAGCTTCATTATTTAATGTAATACCTCTTAAGCAAGAAGTAGGTCCATTACTTATTGGTGAGAGATCTAATGCTACTGGTTCAAAAGCTTTTAGAGAATTATTAAAAGACAATAATTATGAAGGAACACTTTCTGTTGGACAACAACAAGTAAGAGCTGGAGCACATATTATTGATGTTTCTGTTGGGTTCGCTGGACGTGATGAAAGAGAAGATATGGATAAAGTTGTATCTTTATACTCTCAAAAAGTTGGTCTTCCTTTAATGCCAGATTCAACTCAAATTCCAGCCCTTGAAGCAGCACTAAAACAAATTGGTGGAAAAGCTATTATTAACTCAGTTAACCTTGAAGATGGGGAAGATAAGTTTGATGAAATTTGTCTGTTAGCTAAGAAGTTTGGATCTTCATTAGTTTGTCTAGTAATTGATGAAGTAGGAATGGCAAAAACAAAAGAAGACAAAATCAGAATTGCTGAACGTATTTATGATTTATGTGTTAATAGACATGGAATTAATCCAGAAGACTTAATATTTGACATGCTTACATTTACAATTGGTTCTGGGGATGATGAGTATAGAACTGCTGGTATTGAAACTATGGAAGCTATTAGAGAATTCCAGATTTTACATCCAGAAGTTGGAACTACTTTAGGTTTATCGAATATTTCATTTGGACTTGATATAAAAGCAAGGATTTATCTTAACTCTATTTATTTAGATCATTGTGTAAGAGCTGGATTAACATCTGCTATTGTAAATGTAAAACATATCTTACCGCTAAATAAAATATCAGATGAAGATAGAAAAGCTTGTGATGATTTAATCTTTAATAATCAAGAAGATGGGGATCCATTATTTGCCTTTATTGATCACTTCTCAAATGTAGAAGCTCAAGAAGAAGAGAGTGATGAAGAGTATCAAAAACTTCCTGCTATTGAGAAAGTTAAGAAGTTATTACTAGATGGTGATAAAGATAGAATGCTTCCTTTAGTTGATGAGTTAAGATTAGAAGTAAAACCTGAGATTATTGTGAATGAATGGTTAATTGATGGTATGAAAATCATTGGTGAACTGTTTGGTTCTGGTCAAATGCAATTACCATTTGTACTTCAAAGTGCTGAAACTATGAAAGCAACTGTTGATGCTTTAAATCCATATTTACCAAAAGAAGAAAAAGCAACTGAGACTGTATTAGTAATAGGAACTGTAAAAGGTGACGTACATGATGTTGGTAAAAACTTAGTTGATATTATTCTTTCAAATAATGGATTCAAAGTTATTAATATTGGTATTAAAGCAGATTTGAATGACTTTATTATTGCAGTTAAAGAGCATAAAGCTGATGCAATTGGAATGAGTGGATTACTTGTAAAAAGTACAGCTGTAATGAAAGATAATCTTGAAGAACTTAAGAAAATGGGAATTGATATTCCTGTTTTATTAGGTGGAGCTGCTTTAACTAAAGCATTTATTAATGACTATTGTAGGCCTTTATATGATGGACCAATATTCTATTGTAGAGATGCTTTTGATGGTGTTGTTTCAATGCAAAGAATTGAAAGTGGAGATGCTGATAATACTGCATTAGCTGCTGATTTAATTGAGACAGTAGATACTAGTGATAAGGTTGAAAAAGAAGCAGTAGTTATTCCTCCATATGAAGAGATAAAACTTCCTGAACCTGCTGCTTTTACTTTCCCTCCATTATGGGATAGAGTTGCAAAATCAGGTGATAAAATAGATAAAGAATTAATATTTAAATGGATTAACCATAGAGTATTATATAGACAAAGATGGGGATATAAAAGAGGTAAGCAATCTAGTGAAAAGTTTTTAAAACATGAAGAAGAGGTTGTAAAACCTATGTATGAAGAATTAAAGGCTGAATTAATTGACAAAAATATTTTTGATCCAATTGCAATTTATGCTTATTATCCTTGTATTTCTCATGATAATAAAATTTATATCTTTGATAAAGAGTATTTATTTAATTCTCAAAAAGAAGCAAAAAATGTACCACCATTGGAAAAAGCTATTAAAGTACTAGAATTCCCTAGACAGCAAAGAAAACCATTTAGATGTATTGCTGATTATTTTGCAAATGATAGACTAGATGTAATTGCCTTTACACTTGCTAGTGCTGGGCTTAAAGTTGCTGATTATGAACGAGAATATTATAATAAAGGTGAGTTTACTAAGTACTACCAAATCCATGGGCTTGGGGTTGAACTTGCTGAAGCATTAGCTGAGGTTTTACATAAACAAGTAAGACTTGATTTAGATATTGTTCCAAAAGAAGGACATACCTTAAATGATGTTCAAATGAAGCAATATGTTGGTTGTAGATACTCTCCTGGATACGCTGCTTGTCCAGATCTAGCAATGAATAGAGATATCTTCGATTTACTTGATCCTGAAGAGTTTGGAATAGAACTTTCTGAAACTTTCCAAATGCATCCAGAGCAAACAACTTGTGCAATAGTTGTTCCTCATTTTGATGCGAAATACTACAACGTATAAAAAAGAGTCTTCTCTTTTTTATATAAATTTCTTAATATTTATCTTAGTAAAAATTATAAATCATAAAAACTTACCAAATATCAATAATTTATAAGGTTACTTAAGTGTTTCTATGGCAGAATCTATCAAAGACTTATGGGAATAATTAATGGGGAACTTTATAAAAAGTAAAATATTTGTATTATCACTTGCAACTACAGCCTTAATAACAGGTTGTACTGTCTCTCCAAAACCTATATCAAAAGAAGAATTAAAAAGTAGTGTTGAAAAAGATTTAAAAACAATCAATACTATTTCTCTACCAATTACTAAAGCAATTTCACTAGATGAAGCTATTAATCGAGCTATAAAAAACAATATAAGACATAAAGTACAAATGATGGAATCTGCCTTAGCTTATAAGCAGATTGATTTGGTTTATTATGATATGTTGCCAACGCTTACAAGTAATGCAGGATATACAAGTAGAAATAACTATGCCGCATCTGCTAGTACTACTTTTGAAAATGGAAAACCTTCTCCCATTGTAGGAACTCCAACTTATTCAGTGTCTCAAGATAAACAAAGATTTAATGCAGATATTACATTCAATTGGAATGTTCTTGATTTTGGATTATCTTATGTAAGAGCTCAACAGCAAGCTGATAAGTATTTAATGGCAAAAGAGAATGAAAGAAAAGTAATTCATAATATTGTTCAAGAAGTAAGACGAACTTATTATAAAACAGTATCTTCAAATGCTTTACTAAAAAAAATCATTCCTATGATGGATGAAGTAAAATTAGCTTTATCTGATTCAAGAAAAATCAAAAAGTTAAGACTAGGTTCACCTATGAAAGCCTTATCTTACCAAAGAGATTTATTAGAAGTATTAAGATCATTACAAGCTTTAGAGAGAAACTTATTAGGTTCAAAGATAGAATTATCAGAGCTTATGGGATTAAAAGCTGGAACAAAATTTGAATTATCTGAAAAGGTAAAAAAAGATTATAAACTTCCAACTTTAAATCTAAAACTAGATCAAATGGAAAAAATTGCATTAGAAAATAGACCTGAAATAGTTGAAAGTAGATATAAACAAAGAATATCTCAAAAAGAAACTACAACAGCGTTATTAAAAATGCTTCCTGGAATAAATTTAAATACTGCACTTTCATATGACAATAGTGATTATATTTTAAATAATGATTGGACTTCATATGGAATGAATATTTCTTGGAATTTATTAAATATTTTTAAATATGACACAAATAAGAAAATTGCAAAAACTAGAATAGAATTAGCAAAAGAGCAAAAGCTTGCTGTTTCAATGGCTGTTTTATCTCAAGTTCATTTATCAATAGTAAATTTTAATCAAGCAAAAAAAGAGTACTTACTTTCAAAAGAGTATTTAAATGTAGCTCAAGAGATATTTAAATTAACAGAAGTTACAAATAATTTAAATATGAATAGTAGATTAGTATTTATAAAAGAAAAACTAAACTATATTCTAGCAACTCTTAGACATTCTTCTTCTTATGCAAATGTGCAAAATAGTTATGGACGAATATTCGCTTCTTTAGGTACTTATGAAGAGATGAATAAAAAAGCAGTAAAAATCAATCCTAAAAAGTTTAAAGCTAAAAAAACAGTACCTAAAAAAATGGAACCTACTAAAGTAAAAGCTGTAAAACCAGTGATGAAAAAAGAAATAGAAAAAGTAAGTACTGATAAAATCATGATTAATACACTAGCACTAGCTAAAAAGAATGTATTTGCAAGATCAAAAGCTAGCAATTCTAGTACTTATAATTTAGTTCTTCCAAAATATAAAAAGGTTGATGTTATAAGAACTTTTAAAAATGAAGAAGGAATGTGGGCAGAAACTCCAATAGGATATATAAATACAAAATCTTTAAATTTAAGAGAGCTTGGAAAGAACACAAAAGCTTTAACAAGTGCAGTTAATAGTGATAAGATTAAATATCTAGGAAAATCAATAAAAGCTGCAAATATTAGAGAAAAAGCTAAGTGGAAAAGTAAAGTTAAATATTTACTTCCAAGAAATAAAGCAATTGATATTCTAGAAATTGTAAAAGATAAAAACTCTACATGGTACAAAACTCCATATGGATATGTGAGTAGCCAAGTTGTTAAACTTGAAGGTAAATAGCTAAAATGAGAAAACTGATACTTTTACCTTTTTTGCTTTGCTCTTTATATGCAGAACAAGAAGTATCTTCTAGGGCAATAATTACTTCATATGATAGAACTGTAATATCTAGTGAAATAGCTGGAAATGTTATTCATCTTAAAAAAACTGATGGTGATTACTTTAAAAAAGGTAAGGTTTTAGTAAAACTAAATTGTGATGTATATAAGGCTAAAAAGAATAAAGTAGCTATTGAAAAAAATATTGCTTATTTAAAATATAAAAAAAATAAACAACTTGAAAGTTATAAATCAATTGGAAAATTTGAAGTAGATATTTCAAGACAAGAGTTTAGAAAACAAGAAGCTGAATACAAAATAGCTTCAATCAATGTAAAAAGATGTAATATTTATGCTCCTTATAATGGTAGAATAGTTTCTAAAAAAGTTAGTCAATATCAAAGTATAAAACCTAATCAAGAGATTTTAGAAATAATTGGAATTGACAATTTAGAAGCAAAAACTTTTGTTCCTTCATCATGGTTATCATGGCTTAAAAAAGGTGAAAAGGTAACTTTAAATATAGATGAGACAAAAACAAGTATTAAGGGTATACTAAAAGAAATAGGTTCAGTAGTAGATCCTGCTAGTCAAACTGTTTTAGTTAGAGTAAGTTTGAGTAAGCCTTATGAAAATATTATTCCAGGAATGAGTGCAACGACTGTATTTAAATCTCTTCAGAAATAAGGACATATTATGAAAAGAAAACCTTTAATAAGTGCCCTAGAGCCAAGACTTTTATTTGATGGGGCAGCAGTAGCAACAGCTGTTGATGTATTAAATAATAATAGTTTTGATGACTCCTCAAATGATGAAATATCAAATATTGAAAAAATAGAAAATACTAAAAAAGAAATAGTTTTTATTGATAGTAATATTGAAAACTATGAAGACTTAATAAAAAATCTTAACCCTAATACTGAAGTTTATATTTTAGATAAAAATCAAGATGGATTAAGTCAAATTGCTTCTATTTTAGAAGGGAAAAACGATATTGATGCTATTCATATTTTATCTCATGGAAATAATAATGAGTTAAAACTTGGTAATAGTATTATCACCTCAGAAAATCTAAAAGCATATGAAAATGTATTATCAAATATTGGAAATAGTCTAGATGAAGATGGTGATATTTTACTTTATGGATGTTCTATTAGTCAAAATCAAGATGGTAAAGATTTTATTGATGAGATCTCTTATATAACAAAAGCTGATGTAGCTTCCTCTGATGATCTTACAGGATCATCTACATTAAACGCCGATTGGAACCTAGAGTATATAAAAGGTCAAATAGAAGCTTCAAGTTTAAAAATAGAAGCTTTTTCTGGAACTTTAGCAAATGCTGCACCAGTTATTACAACTACTCCTACATTAAATGATATTACAGAAGGACTTCCTTCAAGCTCTTACTCTTTAGTAATTGGTAGTAGCCCAAGTGGAGAAGAAGCGGATAAGGGTTTTGATAACGATACAAGTACTGATTATACAAATACTTTTGAAAGTAGTGGTACTATAATTATTGATGCTGGTTCTTCTTTTATTGTAGATTCTATTTCTTTTACTACTTCAAGTGGAAATGCGGCAAATGATGTAAATGGTTTTATTCTTTTAGGTTCAAATGATAATACAAACTTTACTCAAATTAAAGCTTTATCTATAACTCCTCCCGTTGGAAGAGAAACGGACTATCCTACAGAAAGCATTGCAAATACTGATTCTTATAGATATTATAAATTAACCTTATTAAGTTTAGGAACAGAAGCTACAGCTTCTGAAATCAGAATAGGTGGAGAAGTTGTGGCTTCTAAAACATATGTTGAAAATAGTGGACAAATGACAGCTATTAATCATATTTCTTTAAGTGATAGTGATAATGCAAATTTATCAAGTGCTACTGTTAGTATTACAACAGGATTTGATGCTTCAACTGATGTTTTAAATTTTACAAATAATGATGCTCTAGCTTTTGGTTCAATTACTGGTTCTTATAATGCAGTAAGTGGTATTTTAACTTTAAGTGGAACAGGAACAATAGCTCAATATGAAAATGCACTAGAAGCTATAACTTATGAATCAAGTAGTGAAAATCCTTCTGGAAGTGCAACTTCTAAAACTTTAGTTTGGCAAGTAAATGATGGAACTGATAATAGTAATACAAGTCAAAGTACTATTTTAATATCTGCTGTAAATGATACTCCTGCTATTACTGTAACAGATTTAGGCTCTAAATCTTATACTGAAAATGCAAGTGCAATAGTTGCAGCTGATAATATTAGTTTAGTTGATTTAGATACATCAAATTTTACAGGTGCAACAGTTAGTATCTCTACTGGTTTTGATACTGGGGATAGATTAACTTTTTTAAATGATGATGCTATTCTCTATGGAGGAATTACCTCTTCTTTTAATCCTGCATTAGGTGTTTTAACTTTAAGTGGAACAGCAACTGTAGCTCAATATGAAAATGCACTTAAAGCAGTGACATACCACTCAACTAGTGATAATCCAACTCTTAATAGCTCTTCTAGAACTTTAACTTGGCAAGTTAAAGATGGGGCAGTTTTAAGTAATACAAATACTAGTAGTTTATCTGTTATCTCACAAAATGATACTCCTGTTATTAGTGCTCCAAGTGCCACAGGTAATGTAACAGAAGGAGCTGCTTTAACTACTTCTGGAACTATTACTTTTGTAGATGCAGATACTCCTCATAGACCAAGCGCAACAGAAGCCACAAAGAGTATAGTGGCATTAAGTCAAGATGGAGTAACTCCTTTAGTTTTAACAGCAAGCCAATTATCAGATATAGAAGCAGGATTTAGTATAAGTGCGGCAGCAGGGAATACAAATAGTGGATCAATAAATTGGACATATACTATAACAGAAGGGCAGTTAGATTTCTTAGGGAAGAATGAAGTAATAACAGCAGTATATACAATAACAGTAACAGATGATGAAGGTGCAAGTTCAACACAAGATATTACAGTAACAATAACAGG
>Ga0193952_1000283_pt1 | contig 21527 bp, 21 predicted proteins | sample BB_3_MG_FD_140368 | JGI IMG/M metagenome (GOLD analysis project Ga0193952, IMG submission 140368) | Microbial mat bacterial communities from the Broadkill River, Lewes, Delaware, United States - BB_3_MG | ecosystem: Environmental > Aquatic > Freshwater > River > Microbial mats | place: USA... | reverse complement strand
TACTGCAGGGTTCCCTTGTGGAAACGTAGGCCGCTGCCAGCTCTTGAGTTTTTATTACCTAAAGCTTAGTTCAAAACATTCCGGTGTTTTTAACTAAGCTTTTTTTTTAGCCTTTTTTTTACCAATTAATCAAGCTCTTCCTCCTGTCTTTTTTATATTACTTTTATTGGTACTCTTACCTCTATTTTAAATAACTTATCTTCCTCTATTAAATGATTATCTTCATATATTATATATGTTGGTAATGTTGTGATTTCATAACCTTTATCTTTTATCCATTCTTGATTTATATACCTTATCATATTTATTATCTCACCATATTGTCCTTGATATTTAAATATTGCACATAAACTTTTTGGAATTTTAAATGTTGAAATCCGATGTTTAATTTTTAAGTCTTTTGGAATTGTAACAGCAGCAACGTATTTACATTCATCTAGTGTTGTAATACTTGGATTATCATGATGTAGGCCAATTTCTTTATAATCTTTTATATCTAATTCATAAGCTAAAGCTCTTAATTTTTCCCATGTATATTTTATATCTTTGTTATAACCCTTATGTCTAATATATGCACAAGTAATTTCTTCTGTTACTTTTATTTGTGCTTCTAGATTTAGTGGTTTATAATATTCTTTTGGAATTATTTGTTTTGATAGTTTTATATAACCATTATTTCTATATTCTTTTGGAGAATAATGATACTTTTTTTTAAAAGCTTTTATAAAAGAAGAGTGTGAGCTATATCCACATAGTTTAGAAATTTCTGTGATTGTTGAGTATTTATTTGATATTAATAAATTTGCAGCTTTTTGTAATCTAATTGAAGTTATTGTTTGTGAAAAATTTTCACCGGTTTCTTCTTTAAATATTCTGTAAAAATGATATTTAGATACTGAATTATCTCTTGCAACATCATCTAAAGTTATATTTGATTCTATATTTTTGTAAATGTAATATAAACTATTGTTTACAATATCTGCTCTATCTTGTAATGTTTCTTTTTTCATTTTAAATTATAACAAAAATAATAGCAATATAGAACAAATAAAATGCAATTTAAGATAAAGATAAATAAATATAAATTTTATATACTTCTAAAAAATAAGGAAGCATTATGAAAAAAGAAATAAAAAGATCTTATATTAGAGAGATATTAGATGCTACAAATGAAAATACTATATCCTTTGCAGGTGGATTGCCTGCTAGCGATTTATTTCCTATGGATGAAATTAAAGATGCTACGTTAAAAGCTCTTGGGAATAAAGAGTCTTTACAATATAGTAAATCTTTAGGAATAGATTCATTAAGAGAAAAAATTGCAGGTTTTTATACTAATAAATTGAATTTTAAAACATCAAAAGATGAAATTTTAATAACTAGTGGTTCACAGCAAGCTTTAGATATTGTTCTAAAAACTATAGATAAAGAGGATATTATAGTTGAAAATCCTTCTTATATAGGTGCATTATTATCTTTTCAAGTTTTAAATAAACAATTAGATTGTTTTTCAAAAATAGATGAGTTAAAAACAAAATTAGATAATTCTAATATGCTTTATTTAATCAGTGATTTTCAAAACCCATCAACTAAATCATATAGTTTTAATGAAAGAAAAATAATTGCTGAGATTTTAAATAAAAACAAATCTTTTTTAATAGAAGATGGGGCATATAATTTTTTAGATTTTTCAAATGAATACAAAACACCAATAAGTAAATATTGTTCTAAATCTGTTCATTTAGGTTCTTTTTCAAAGATAGTTTCTCCTGGCCTAAGAGTTGGATGGATTAGAGCGGATAAAGAATTAATTAATAAATTAATTGTAATTAAAGAAGCTTTGGATTTACATACATCAACATTAAATCAAATGATTTTGAATGAATATCTAAATGCTAATGATTTATTTTTACATATAGAGAATATAAACAGTATATATAAGAAGAAAATGAATTTTATGGCTGCATGTTTTGATAAATATATTCCATCATTTAAATATATTAAACCTTTAGGTGGAATGTTTATTTATGGTAAATTTGAAGTTGATAGTATGGAACTTGCAAAAAATGCATTAGAAAAAAATATAGCTTTTGTTCCTGCAGAAGTTTTTTATATAAATAAGAAATCAAATGAAGCTAGATTTAATTTTACTAATTGTTCTTATGATCAAATCGAGTTTGGTATAAAAGCAATTGGAAAAATCTTAGATGAAAAGAGAGATTTTTCTGGAAGTATTTGGTGAAATATTTTTTTAGGAAATAAACTCAAAAATTGAGTTTATCCTCCTAATGCTTTTTTTACATGTTCATCTGCCATAGTTATATTCCATGCTGGCTCCCATATTACATCTGCTGTAGCATTTTGAGCTTTTGGAAGTTCTCTTAGTACTGCTTCTTCAACCCAATTAACAATCATTTGGTGTAAAGGACAAGCTTTTGTTGATAATGTCATCGTAACTAAAACATTTCCTTTTTCATCACAATTAGCATCATAAATTAACCCTAATTCTACAAGATTAAATCCTACTTCTGGATCTATTACTGTTGATACTGCTTTAAATATTTCTTCTTTTGTATACATTATTTAAACCTTGTTATATATATTACGTTATTTATTAAAAAAATTGCACCTATTGCTAGAAAAGATATTCCTGCATTAAATAAATCATTTTGTGAAAATAATAAACCAAATGTTGAAACTACTGTTCCTAATAGTGTAAATGCAAACTGATAATATGATGCTTTTTTAGGAACCATATCTGTTAGCATTGGAACTTTTTGTTTTCCTACAAGTGGTGAAAATTTTTCAAACCAAACTAAAAATGGAATAATCTTATATAAATGTCCTATTATTACAAATGTAAAAAAACCACAAAACATTAGCCATGCTGTTGCTATTAATAGTCTTTCATTATCGATAAATATCCATAAAAAGCCAGATACAATGGATAAAACAAAAGCTATAAATGCTACGAATAATGATAATACATAAATATCATTTTCTTTTCTTGCTCTTGTTTTAAAAATTAAGTAGATTTGATAAAAGTAAATACTTAATGAAGCTACTGACAAAATATATGCAAACTTTTCAATTATACTTATTGATAATAGTGCTGATAATATTACTGTTACTGTTGCTATACTCATTAATATAACAGCAATATTTAGTGGTTTTTGTGAAAAATTATGTGATAGTCCAAACATTGGTATTAAAACTAGAGATAAAGCCATAATTGTAATCATGATATACCCTAAAATTACTGAGTATACATGTGCTTTTAATGTTTGAGTTATGTTTATATCTATTTGACCTGCGTAAGCTAAGGCCATTAATATCCCAAAAATAATACCAAGTGTTAAAAAGATATTTGATACTACAATACTTTTAATTATATTTGAATATTCTGTTACTTTTTTGATAGTTAAAAAAGTTTCTGCTAGAAAAATAATCATTGATATAAATACTAAAATCCCACCATATTGCAAAAATGAACTGTTAACTGAAAAGCCTAAAGCCATTAGTATTGTTCCAATTAATAAGAATGGATAGATTAAGTAATAAAATTCTACACTAAAATGTCCTACTTCTAATGTCACAGGGATAAGTTGAGCCATAGCACCAAATATAATCATCATTGCAAAACCTAATAAAAATAAATGAGTTAAAGACAAAAGATTTGAATCATGAAAACTTATACTTAATACATCAATATTAAAAGCAAATATAGTTGATATAAAATAAAATATTGATCCTATTATAAAATATGGAGCTACTAATTTAAATGGCGGTGCAAAATCCTGTGATATATTAATCATTTTTTATCCTGCACAAGTATTTGCTGTGAAGTCTACATTTGGTTTTGAACCTTCTTTAAAAGTAAAAATTACTTTATGTCTTCCATCTGATAGTTCAATGATCTCATAATTATAGTTTTGTTGAATTCTTGGAAATAATCCCATTGGTGGTTTATGATTTATCATTACTAGTTTTTTATTTCCATCTAATAATTGTAATCCTGCCATTGCGTTAACCATAGGCTCTGGAGCTCCTCTATCTGAAGTGTCAAAGTAATAGTTTGTTAATCCATCTTCTTGATATTCATAGAATTCTACTGTTGAACCATCAATTTCAATTTTTTTTGCATCTTCTGGAAGTAATTGCATTTTGTTCTCCTAAATTTATTATTTTAAAATCTTAGTGCAATTGTTATTTTTTTACATTGATTGGAATCAATTATTATTAAATAAGAATAAAAGAAACTTTTTGAAATTTTGTGAAAAAAAGCAGTCATTTATATTAATTTTTACTTAATTTTATGTATAATTCGTCCTTAATTTTTAAATAAGGACAATTTGTGAACTTTTTTAAACTAAAAGAGCATAACACAACAGTAGGTACCGAGTTTTCAGCTGGGTTTACTACTTTTTTAACAATGATGTATATTGTTCCTGTAAATGGTTTTATTTTAGCAGATGCTGGATTACCTATGGACGCAGTTGTAACAGCTACTGCATTAATTACAATATTAGCTACATTATTCTCGGGATTATGGTCTAACACTCCAATTGCAATGAGTGTTGGTATGGGATTAAATGCTTACTTCTCTTACGGTTTAGTATTAGGAATGAAATTACCATGGGAAACTGCTTTAGGTATTGTTTTTCTTTCAGGTATTTTATTTGTAATATTATCCTTAACAAACTTTAGAGTTTGGATAATGACTTCAATTCCAATGAGTTTAAGAAGGGCAATTTCTGCTGGTATTGGTTCCTTTATAGCCTTTATTGGTCTTAAACAAATGGGTATGATTACTGCGAATGAAGCTACATTAGTTTCACTTGGAGACTTTTCTAATCCTAATGTATTATTAGGTGTTTTAGGACTTATTCTTTCTTTCTCACTATATGCATATAGAATTAAAGGTGCATTTATCTTTGCTATTGCTATAACATCTATTGTTGCTTGGTCTTTTGGCTTAGGTGAATTACCAAAAGAAGTTATTGCAGCACCTGCTTCAATTGAACCTATTTTTATGAAACTAGATATCTTATCTGCCTTATCATTGTCTTTATTACCTGTTATTATTACTTTTTTAATTACAGATATGTTTGATACGTTAGGTACTTTAACTGGTGTTGGTACAAGAGCTAAATTATTCCAAGAGAATAATAAAGATGATAAATCATTACAAAAAACACTTGAAGCAGATGCAATTGCTACAACAGCTGGATCACTTATTGGTGTTTCTACTACAACTGCATTTATTGAAAGTGCATCTGGAGTTGAAGAGGGTGGTAGAACTGGATTAACTGCTGTATTTACAGCTATGTTCTTTGTAACTACTTTATTTATGCTTCCATTGTTTAAATCAATTCCTTCAAATGCTATTTATCCAGTATTAGTAGTTGTTGGTGTATTAATGTTTACAGAACTTGGAAAAATTAATTTTGAAGATTCAGACTTAGCAACTAGTGCTGGGGCTTTCTTAATTGTTATTTTAATGCCTTTAACATTCTCAATTACAAATGGTATCGCTGCTGGATTCTTAGTATATACTATTATCAAATTAGCTAAAAAAGAGTTTACAGATTTAAACTTAGGTATTTTAGTTATTACATTTATTAGTGCATTAGCATTTATTTTATAAGGACAATTTTTTGGAAAAACTTTATTATAGTTATGATTTATTTAAAGAAGATACTCAAAAGCTAGTAGATAGCTGTAGAGGGTATGAACCAGATATTTTATTAGCAGTAGCAAGAGGTGGGTTAACTTTATCTCACCTAATGGCTCAAGCTATGGATATGAGAAACTTATATACTTTAAACTCAATTCATTATGAAGGTGAATTAAAATTAGATACATTCAATGTTTTTAACATTCCTGATGTATCTCATGCAAAAAGAGTTTTAGTTGTTGATGATATTGTTGATTCTGGTGAAACTATGCAAGAAATTTTAAGAATATTAGGTGAGAAATTCCCTAATGTTGAATTTAAACTTGCTACTTTATTTTATAAAAAAACTGCTGTTTTACAACCTGACTATACTGTTAGAGAAGCTGCTGAATGGATTGATTTCTTCTGGGAAGTTGACGTTAAATAGCAATATTAGACCTTAAAAAGGTCTAATATCTATAGAAAACTACATATTTTATTACTTTTATTCATATTTTATATCAGTTTTATCTATCTCTTACAAACTTGTCTGTATAATTTAAAAAAAAAATCTCACGGACTAAAAAAATGACATTTATCGAATTTAAAAAACTACTATTAGATGCAGAGCTTACAATACCAAAATTTACAGCTTTAATTAAGGTTAGTGAAAAGAATATTCAAGCTTACAAAAAGAAAAAAGAAGTACCTAATGCAATTGCTTCTGTTGCTGCATGTTTTGCTAAGATGAACCAAGAAGGCATGGATTATAAAACTTTAATCAATGATTTAGAGTTAAAGAAAAAAGAAAAAAAAGGTGCTGGTTTTTCTAAAAATAAAGATAAAGAAAAAACAAAAGATAAAGATAAAGCAAAAGAAGAATAGTAAAATTAATTATTAACTTTTTTTTGATATACTTCGCCAAAATAAATTTTGGGAAGTATAATGGAACTTAATAAAAATTCAAAAAAATTTCTAGCAATTTCATCTTTTATGATGGCATTAGCTATTGCTATTGGTGCATTTGGTGCACATGGCGTTAAATCAATTGTTACAGCAGATATGTTAAAAGTTTATAATACAGGAGTTGAATATCACTTCTATAATACTTTAGGACTTTTTTTCATAGCTTTTTTAATGAACTTCAAACCTCAATCAACAAAACTTATAAAAGCAGCTTGGCTTATACTAATTGGAATGATAATCTTTTCCTTTTCACTATATGCTTTAGTACTTTTAAATTTACCAATTCTAGGTGCAATTACTCCAATTGGAGGAACTTTATTAATTATTGCATGGTTGCTGACTACATATGCAATTTTAAAGGATTAAAAATATGACAGTAATAGAAAAAATTGAACATGTAAGAGATGCTAAGTGGTTCTCAAATCTTACAACTTTTATCATTCTTGCTTATGCTTCAGTTTTAGGTTTTAAAACTATTGGCGAAGTAGAAACAAATTATTCAATTTTCTTACAGTTTGCAGACTATTTTGTAACTATTTATTTTATATTCGAAATTGCTATTAAAATGGTAGCAGAGAAAAAATTTATGAATTTCTTTAAATCAGGATGGAATTTATTCGATTTTGTAATTGTAGTAGTTACACTTTTACCACTAGAACAATCAGGTTTTGCAGCAATTGCAAGGATGCTAAGAGTATTTAGAGTTTTAAGACTCTTTACTGCACGTCCTGAATTAAAGAAAATCATTGATATGTTAATAAAAGCCATTCCTTCTATCATTGATATTGTGATCTTAATGTTTATTATTTTCTATATTTATGCAATTATTGGAAACTTCTATTTCCATGATTTACCATCTGGTTTATGGAATGACTTTTTAGTTTCAATGCTTACACTATTTAGGGTATTAACTTTTGAAGATTGGACAGATGTTATGTATGAAGCTATGGAGGTTCATCCTTGGGCTTGGATATATTTTGTTTCATTTGTAATTATTGCTGCTTTTGTATTCTTCAATTTATTTGTTGCAGTTATCATTGGCGAAATGCAAAAACTTCAAGAAGCTGATATGAAAGAAGAACTTCATGAAGATCATTTAAAATTAGATGTTTTACTTCAAGAAATTAAAGCCTTAAGAGAAGAAGTAAAAGATCTGAAGCAAAAAGATTAAGTATGAAAACAATATCAATTCTTGGTACTGGTTGGTTAGGTTATGCTCTAGCTAAAACTTTAAAAAATGAATATAAAGTAAAAGTATCAATAAGAACAGAAGATAAAAGACAAAATTTAATAAATGAGGGTTTTTATCCTTATTTATTAAATGAAGAGAATTTAGACTTCTTAGATGAATTATTAGATTGTGAGTATTTATTTATAAATTTCCCACCTTCTAAATTTGAAAACTATCTTGAGTTTTTAAATAATATATATTCACATGAAAAAATCAAGTCTATTAAAAAGCTTATATTTATTAGTTCAACTTCGATATATCCAAATGATCAAGCTATATTTAACGAGGATATTTTGATAAAAAATCCTATTTCTTCAAAAGTTTTTGATGCAGAAAAATTGATTGAAAATAAAACAGATGTAATTTTTAGATGCTCTGGTTTGATGGGATATAATAGAATTGTGGGTAAATATTTCTCTTCTAAAGTATTAGATAGTGAAGATGTGAAAGTAAATTACGTTCATAGAGATGATGTAATTTTAGCAACATTATTTGCTATTGAAAATGATATTCATGGTATTTTTAATTTATGTGGATCTTTTCATCCAAATAGAAAAGAAGTTTATTTATTAAATGCTTTAAAATATGGCTTTGAAAAACCTATTTTTAAAAATAAAAAAGAGTATAAAAATAGAATAATAGATGGAAGTAAAATAGAAAGATTAGGATTTAGATATAAATATCCAAATCCTTTAGAGTATTAATTAACCGTGAGTATTAAATGCTCTATCTCCTGCATCTCCAAGACCAGGTCTAATATAATTATTTTCATCTAATCTATCATCAATTTGAGCAATATAAATATCAACATCAGGATGAGCATCTTGTACTTTTTGTACTCCTTCTGGAGAACCTAATACATTAAGTGAAATAATTCTTTTTGCACCTTTAGATTTTAAGTAATCAATTCCATCAATTAATGAACCACCAGTTGCTACCATTGGATCAAGTAATAAAACAGTTTTTCCATCTAAGTTTGGAATGTTTTCATAAAATAGTTTTGATTCAGCAGTTTCTTCATCTCTTTTCATTGCTAAAAATCCAGATCTTGCATATGGAAGAGTTTTTAAGATACCAGTTAACATTGGCTCACCAGCTCTTAAAATTGGAACAAGTACTAATTTTTGTACTTCTATCATCTGTACGTCAAGTTGCCCTTGCCAAGTATTAATATTTTGACTAACTGTTTCAAAATTACTTAATGCTTCAGATGCAACAATTCTTGAAATCTCTTCAATTGTTAATCTAAATTCATTAGAAGCAGTTCTCGTGTCTCTTAGTCTATTTACAAGGTGTTTTGCAACAACGTTTGTACTTTCTTTATACATATAATTTCCTAACACTAATTGTTAATAAAACAAAAAGTTATTTATTGATTCAAACTTTTCATTTTACTAAAAACTTGCTTATAAATTGCATATAAATTTAATCCTTTATTTGCTATTATTACAGGTTTAATTTATTTTTATAGAGGTATTGATGAAACCCACAGATTACAACTTTAGAGTCAGAGACTCAATTTTGGGGCTACAATTTTTATTTGTAGCTTTTGGTGCACTTGTACTTGTTCCTATTCTTACTGGACTTGACCCAAGTGTTGCATTATTTACAGCAGGAATTGGTACATTAGTATTTCAATTTGTAAATAGAGGTGCTGTTCCTCCTATTTTTTTAGCATCATCTTTTGCATTTATTGCACCTATTTCTTATGGTGTAAAAACATGGGGTATTGCAGCAACAATGTCAGGATTAGTAGCTGCTGGTTTATTGTATGTTCTTTTAAGTTTCCTTATTAGAATAAAAGGTGATAACTTTTTACATAGATTACTTCCTCCTGTTGTTGTAGGTCCTGTAATTATGTCTATTGGGCTTATTCTTTCTCCTGTTGCTGTTAATTTAGCTATGGGAAAAACAGGTGATGGAGCTATTGCATTAGTTCCTTTTGAAGTTGCAATTGTTGTTTCAATGTCTGCTTTATTTGTAACTGTATTTATTTCATTACTTGCAAAAGGAATTTTTAAATTAATTCCTATTTTATGTGGTATTGCTGTTGGATATGCATTGTCTTTAGCATATGGAATTGTTGATTTTTCTGCTTTTGAAAAAGCGGCATGGTTTGCAATACCAAATTTTACAGCTCCAGAATTTAACTGGCAAGCTATTATCTTCATTTTGCCAATTGCAATTGCTCCAGCTATTGAGCATATTGGTGATATGTTAGCAATTTCAAATGTTACAAAACAAGATTACTTAAAAAAGCCAGGATTAAAAAATACTTTACTTGGTGATGGACTTGCAACTTCTGTAGCATCATTATTTGGTGGTCCACCTAATACTACTTACTCAGAAGTAACAGGTGCGGTTACTGTAACAAAAGCTTATAACCCTGCTATTATGACATGGGCAGCTATTTGTGCTATTTTACTTGCTTTTGTTGGTAAACTTGGTGGTCTTTTATCAACAATTCCAACTCCTGTAATGGGTGGAATTATGTTGTTGTTATTTGGTATTATTGCAACTCTTGGTATCTCAACACTTGTTAGAGCAAAAACTGATTTTACTTGCCCTAGAAATATGGTTATTGTTTCTATGATTTTAGTATTTTCAATTGGTGGTATGACTTTCAACTTTGGTGGAGTACCATTTTCTGGAATTGGACTTGGTGCAATTGTAGGAATTTTACTTAATTTAGTTCTTCCAAAACCTGCACAAGATTAATATAAAGGAGTTAGTACTTTACTAGCTCCTATTAATTTCTTCTTTTATTATTTTTTTAATTTTACTCTTATATAGATTAGTTATAATAATTTTTTATATTTTAAAAGAGAGTATGAATGAGCAAACTGACGATTAAAGTAAAACTAGTCCTTTTATTTATAATTATAAAAATCCTTCCTCTTTTAGTTATTGTGTATTTATCATATACAGGAATTAAAAGCTTGCATAAATATATTACAAATAGTACAATATATTTATCTGATCAAAGTAAAGAAATTATCCTTAATACCGCTAATATGTCTATAAAAGATAGTATTAAAAACCTTGATAAAAAATCTCAACAATCACTAGAGCGTTTAACCTTAGAAATAGCAAATAATATCTCAGACTTTTTAAAACAAAGGGATTCTGATGTTCTATTTTTATCTAAAATTGATTTATCTGATAAAGTATTAAATAGTTTTTACAAGACTCGACAAAAAGATATAGTAATACATGAAAAGTATGAGTATGATGATTTTACAAGTACTTGGATTTCAACTGAAACTAACCAAAGTAGGATTTTATATCCTAAAATGGAAATATTAGAAGATAATAAAAAAGAATTTAATTATATAAGACCTTCAAATATTCAAACTAAAAGTATCCCAATTTATAAAGAAATATCTTTTTTTGATTTAAAAGGAAAAGAAAAATTTAAAAAATCTTCAATTGATAATAAAAAACTAGATGTATCAAAGCGAAAAAATACATATATTAATTCTGAGAGATATTTTGAACAAATAAAAAATCTAAAAGAAAATGAAATATACGTATCAGATGTTATTGGTGAATATGTAGGAAGTAAAATTGTTGGTATGTTTACAAAAGAAAAAGCATCAAAATTAGGAATAGAATTTAAACCAAAAGAATCTGCATATGCAGGAATGGAAAACCCACAAGGAAAAAGATTTGAAGGTATAATTAGATTTATTACACCTGTTTTTAAAAATAAAAAGAAAATAGGGTATCTTTCTATGGCTTTAGATCATAGACATCTTATGGAGTTTACTGATACTATAAATCCTGTAGGAATCTATTCTAAGTATGATATCTCAGATGCTAGTGCAGGGAATTATGCTTTTCTATTTGATTCTTCTGCTCGTAATATTTCCCACGCTAGAGATTATTTCATAACTGGATTTGATAAAAAAACTGGGGAGAGAGTGGCTCCTTGGGTAAGTGAAGAAATTGCAAAAAACTTTGAAAACTCAGGAATGAAAGATTTAAATGAGTTTTTAAAAACTTATCCTCGATTTGATAGGCAATCTTTAAAAAAGAAATCAAATCTAAAACAGTTAAAAGAAGGAAAGATTCCTGTTGACTGTGGATATCTAAATATTGCTCCCCATTGTCATGGTTGGATGGAACTTACTAAAACTGGAGGACATGGTTCTTTTATTATCTATTGGAGTGGAGTATGGAAGCTTGTAACAGCTGCTTCTATTCCTTACGATACTGGTAAATACAAAAATTCAAGTAGAGGTTTTGGTTTTGTAACAATTGGTGCAAATGTTGATGAGTTTCATGCTGCGGCAAATGAAACAAAAGAGAATATTAAACGTATTCTTAAAAAACAAAATGCCTTGGTAAAAGGAATTGCTGAAGATAATACAGAAGAAATTGACAAACAAATTACAAGTATGATAAATGAACTTATTTTTATTACAGGAGCTATGGTTTTAGTAGTAATTGCAATTGCAATTGGTATGTCAAACTATATATCTTCAAAAATTGAAAACTTATTAATTGGTACTCAAAAGTTTGCAAAAAATGAATTTGATTATAAAATTGATGTTAGCTCAAACGATGAGATAGGTAATCTTGAAAAATCTTTTAATGAAATGGCTTCAAAAATAAATAAACTAATACTTGAACAAAATGAATTGAATGAACATCTAGAAGAAACAGTAGATGAAAAAACAAAAGAATTAGTAATCATAAATGAAAACTTAGAACATCGTATTTCTAATGAAGTTGATAAAAATAGACAAAAAGATGCTCAATTAATACAACATAGTAAAATGGCTTCTTTAGGTGAAATGATTTCTATGATTATACATCAATGGAAACAGCCTTTAAATGCTATTTCAATGATTAATTCATCCCAAGAATTAAGAGTTGCTATTGGTAAAAACAATGAAGATGACTTAAAAAAAGATAATATTGCAATAAAAAAACAAATTGAATTAATGCTAGTTACTATGAATGATTTTAGAAATTTCTTTAAAAATAATACAATGAGCAAGTATAATGTAAATATTATGATTGAAAAAGCAATCAATTTAATACAAAGTATTTATAAATATCAGGGTATTTTTATTAAATATGATATTCAAGAAAAAGATAAAAAGTTAATCACTTTAGGTTATGAAAATGAAATAATTCAAGTTTTAATAAATATTTTAAATAATTCACGTGATGCAATTGCTCAAAATGAGTCACTTATAAAGAAAATAGAGATAAAATTAGATTCTAAAGATGATGATATTACAATTTGTATTCAAGATTTTGCTGGGGGAATTCCAGAAAATATTAAAAAGAATATTTTTGATGCTTACTTTACTACTAAAAGTGAAGAAAAAGGAACAGGTCTTGGTTTGTATATGTCTAAAACTATTCTAAAAAAAGTTAATGGTAATATATTTTTAGAAAATAATATTAATAAAATAGATAATATACCTTATAAAGGTGTACGATTTACAATAAATTTAAAAAAGGATTTAAATGGCAAAAGCTAAAGAACATCAATTTGATATTTCTGCTAAACTAGATATGCAAGAGATGAAAAATGCAGTTATTCAAGCTCAAAAAGAGATTGATAATAGATATGATTTTAAAGGTATGACAAAAGAGATTGATTTAAACCAAGGGGCAAAAACTTTAATACTTACAAGTGGTAGTGATAATAAAGTTGATGCAATGAAAGATATTTTAATTTCTAAAATGAATAAAAGAGATATTTCAATTAACTCTTTAGAAGAATTAAAAGCAGAAGATGCAAGTGGTGGGAATAGAAAGTTTTCTTATAAGATTATAGATTCTATTGAAAAAGATGAAGCTAAAACTATTCAAACAGAAATTAAAAAATTAAAACTAAAAGTAACTGCTGTAAATCAAGGTGATGAAATCAGAGTAACTGGTAAAAATATTGATGATTTACAAACAGTAATGAAACATCTTAAATCCCTAGAACTAAAGGCTCCTTTAGTTTTTGATAACTTTAGATAAAAATCTTCTTTTTTAAGATATAAGCTTATTTGCTTATATCTTAAAAATTATTAAAATGAAACTTTCTGAAATAAATAAATTATTTTTATATAATTAAATTACAATTTATCTTGTATTTTAACTGAAATTTGCATATACTCTTTTTTTAAGGAAAGGATATTTATGGAATTATTGATTATTAAATCAATATCTGTTGTTGTACTAGTTTTGTCACTTAGTTTTATTGCTGAGAAATTAAGCCCTAAAGTTTCTGGTATTTTATCTGGGCTTCCAGTGGGAAGTTCTATTACATTAGTTTTTTTTGCAATTGAAAATGGTGTTGATTATGTAACTAATGTTGCACTATATAATATACATGGTTTATTTGCTGCTTTAGCTTTTTGTATTGGATACTATATTAGTACTTTTTATAAAGGAAAACTAGAAGTAACGGTTAGTTTATTAATCTCTTTTGTTTCATATTTAATTATTGCAGTTTTAATATCATATATCCCTCCACATATTATATTTACGCCTTTAATAGTAATAATATTAATGTTAATTGCAACAGTGTATTTTGCTAAAAAAGAAAATCATGTAATAGAGAAAAAAGACAAAATCACTATATCTGATTTAGTATTTAGATCAATTTTAACAATAACAATATTTCTAGTGGTTTCAAGTTTACCAAAATATGTATCTCCAAGTCTTGCTGGAATTTTCTCTGCATTTCCAACTATTCTTTTACCTTTATTGCTAATTATTCATTTTAGACATAGTAATTTACAAGCTAGAACAATTATAAAAAATACACCTTTTGGTTTAAGTTCTGTAGTTATTTATTCTCTTGTAGTGTATTTTACATACGGGTCTTTAGGAATAATGTTAGGTACAATAGTTGCCTTAATCTCTTCAGTTCTTTATGTTCTTATTCAAACAAAGATTTTAAAATTATTTAAATTGATTTAATATTACTATTACACGGAAAGTAAACAAACATATACTATAATAGCTCTCATATTAACATAGGAAAATATTATGAGAGTATTATTATTAGAAGATGACAATGCCTTAAGTGATTTATTAAATGATCACCTAGAAGATAAAGGTTACGATGTAACATTGTGTTTAAATGGACAAGATGCTTTAGAGTACTTAATAGATGAAAAATATGACTTAGCACTTTTAGATATAAACACTCCTATTATGACTGGTATTGAAGTTTTAAAAACTATTAGAGAAGAATATAAAAACAATACTCCTGCTATTATTCTTACAGCTTATCAAGATACAAAACATTTAAAAGAGTCTTTTGAATGTGGTGTTGATGATTATATTAAAAAACCTTTTGATTTAGAAGAATTAGATCAAAGAATACAAAAACTATGTAGACAGTTTTCAATTGAACAAAGTAATGAAATAAAAATTGCAGATGATATTACTTTTGATCCAGAAACATGTCAAATTAGTATTGATAATAAATCCGTAAGTATTGCTCAAAAAGAAAGAGATATTTTAAAATATTTCTATACTCATAAAAATAGAGTTATTTCTAGTGAAGAGTTATTACAAAACATTTGGGCTTATGAAGAAATGCCAACAGATGCAACAATTAGAGTTTATATTAAAAACTTAAGAGAAATCATTGGTAAAGAAAAAATTATAACAATTCGTGGAATAGGATATAAGTTTGAACAAAAATGAAAAAAAAGCACTATTTAGTTTTCTTTCTATTTATATAGGTTCAGGAATTTTATTAATTAGTGTAATGCTATATATTTATTATAACAATGAAGTAAAGATGGTAAAAGATGCTTGTAATATGGAGCTTAGTAATGCTTCTATGCAAATAGAAGCAGAAATCATGAATGCACATATGAATAAAATAAAGTTTGATCCTCAGAAGTTTGCAAAAGAGGGCATTCGTTATGCTTTATATGATAAAAACCAAAAGCAACTTTATTCATATCTTCAAGGAAATGAATTTATAGATTTTAATAGAACTGTATATGAAGATGACCATTATAATTTTTATATTACAGAATTAAAAGATAAAAGATTAGAGATAAGATATATAGTTGTTGAAACATGTGAAGGTATTCAAGATAGAAATAAATTAAAAATATATGTAATGATTGCCTTAGTATTAAGTGCAGTGTTTATTGGCTTTATTGCTTATTTCTTAGCTAAAATCTTATTAAAACCTGTTCGAGAAAAAGTTGAACATATGGATAAGTTTATTAAAGACTCAGCACATGAGTTAAATACTCCAATTGCAGTTTTAATGACATCTGTTTCAATGCTTAAAAAGGGTAAAAATCCTGAAAAGATGATGAAATATATTTTAAGTAGTACAAAACAAATATCACAAATATATAATGATATTCATTTCTCTGCTTTTAATGAAATCAATGATGATGTTTTTGAAGAGTTTAATCTTAAAGATTTAGTTGGAGATAGTGTTGAGTACTTTAATGATATCTCAATTACTAAAAATATTAAGATCCAAGCTAATCTTGAAGACTGTAATATTATGATGGATAGAACAAAAACACAAAAAATTGTAAATAATTTAATTTCAAATGCAATTAAATATAGTAATAAAGACTCAAATGTTGTAGTTTGTATAAAAGACAATATTTTATCTATTCAAGATTTTGGAATAGGTATTAGTGAGCAAGATCAAAAAGATATATTTAAAAGATATAAAAGAGGTAATAACATTGAAGGTGGCTTTGGTATAGGACTTGATATCGTAAAAAGAATTTGTAGTGAGTATGATTTAATACTTGCTTTAAACTCAAAATTAGATGAAGGTTCAATTTTTTATGTGGATTTCAGAGCTATTTTAAATGGTGCAAAATGTGATTTACCTGAAAGAAATTCATAACATTAAAAAACTTTTTAGGCTAAAATAAATAAAATACGCTAAATAAAAAAAGAAGAGTTATGAATAACATAATTAAAAATTTTAGAATAGATGAGTTAAAAGATACTAGATTTGTCCATCCTGTTAAGATTTTATATAATCAAAATGGGATTGACAAATCTTGGGAAGCTGTAAAAAGCTTTGATTCTGTAGCTATACTTTTATATCATGAAGAAAAAAATGCATTTGTATTAGTAAAACAATTTAGACCTGCTGTTTATTTAAATGATGAAAACAAACTTTGTACTTATGAATTATGTGCAGGTATTGTAGATAAAAAAACTTCTTTAGTTCAAATAGCAAAAGAAGAAATAGATGAAGAATGCGGTTTTAATGTTGAACTTAATAATATAGAAAAAATTACATCCTTTTATACAAATGTTGGAGTAAGTGGTGGTTGCCAAACTCTATATTTTGCTAAAATAAATGACTCCCTTAAAATCCATGATGGTGGTGGTATAAATGATGAACAAATTGAATTAATGTATTTACCAATTGATGAATACGATAATTTTATATTTGATGAGTCAAAAGCTAAAACACCAGGATTAATGTTCTCTTTTTATTGGTTTATAAAAAATAAAGAAAAACTAGGTTTTTAAAACTACTATCTTCATATTAAATAACATCTAAATATTATTATTTAATAATAAATTAATACAAAATACTATATTATTTTTATAAAAATAAGATATTAAATTATGAAAAAGTGTAAAATTGTATTATTTATAATTTTTTTAAACAATTATTTGTTTTCTGTGGATTTTATCCATATAAAAAGTTATATGTTGAAAAATTCAAAAGAATTAAAAGTAAAAGAGTTTGATAGTCACATAGCAAAAAGTGAATTATCTATTGTAAATTCACAATATTATCCAGAAATTTCTATAGGATTTAATCTTGAGAGTTCTAACTCTCTTGATAATAGCTCTAGTAGTACATCAGTTGGTGGGAATACCCTATCTAATGATTCTTTACAAAAGAGTTACTCATATGTCAATTTAAATTATAATTTATATGATTTTGGCAAATTAAAATATCAATCAAAGTCTCAAGAATATATAGTTGAATCAGAAAAGTATAATTACTGTTCTGAAAAGAAAAATATTATTAACTCATTACTTGAGTCATATTATCAAGCACGAATTTATCAAATAAAAGAAGAATATTTAAATAAAATAATTGATATTAAAAATGAAATATATAACTATAATAAAAAGTTATTTAATTCTGGCAATATCTCAAAAATTGATTTTATGAAATCATCATTAGATGTAGCACAAACTTTTAGTGGTATGTCAGAAAATCAAAAACTATTATATGAAATGTTAGAAAAAATTTCTAATATAAGTACTTATAAATTTAAAAACCAAGAAAAACTAGAACCATTACTTCCTGTATTAATTTCAAATAAAAAAAGTTTTGAAAATACTGTTAATGCACAAGTTTTAAAAAAACAAATTAAAAGTAAAAAAGCAGAAATTTCATATATAAAAAAAGATTACCTACCAAGTATTAATCTTTATTCAAAATATGATGTTTACGGATCTGATGAAAGTAGTTTCTCTGATTCTATAAAAGATTTAAAAGAAAATAGTTATAAAGCTGGGTTAAATATTTCATGGAATCTTTTTAATGGTTTTAAAACATCTTCTCAAAAACAAAAAGCAATACTTCAATTAAAACAATTAAAAGAAAAATATCTTTTAGAAGAATCAAACTTCGAATCTCAATTTAATATTTTAAATAAAAATCATGAATTAGAACAATTAACTTTAAAACATAAAAAGCAAAGCTTGGAATTATCTTTATTAAATTCAGAATATTCTCACAGATTAAATAAAGTAGGTGAGATAAATAAAATTGATGAACTAAGTTTTTTTGTAGATAAATATTATAAAGAACTAGAGTATAAAAATAGCGAGGAAAAAATAGCATATGAATATATCAAAAAATCTATATTACTTGAGGATGAAATTGAATGTATAGTGGATTAATAGCCCTAGAAGTTGTAGGACAACTTAATAAAATTGCAATTGATTCGAAAGCAATTATTAAAAGACATGCTTTAGTAAATGAAGAACCAAATGAAAAACAACTTTTAAGAATTGCAATTGGAGAAGGGTTTAAATCAAAATTTAAAAAATTAACATTAGCAAATCTTTCAAAATACCCACTTCCAGCAATTGCTAGATTAAAAGAAGGTACATATGTAACAATATTAAAGATAGATGCTGATAAAAAAGAACTACTTTTATTTGATAAGAATAATAATCAACCTTATACAAAACAATTTGATGATTTCAAAGAAATAGCTAATGATAATATAATTATCTTAAAGCATAAAACTGCAAATGATCAAATAAAATTTGGTTTTAAATGGTTTTATAATCAAATTATGCAATATAAGAAAATAGTAGGAGAAATCTTAGTAGCAGCTTTTGTAGTGCAACTTTTTGGTCTTGTTACTCCGTTGTTTACACAAGTTATATTAGATAAAGTACTAGTTCATCAAAGCCTTAGTACTTTAAATGTAATTGCAGTAGCTTTTGCAGCAGTGATAATATTTGAATTACTTCTAAACCTAGTAAGAAATTATATATTTATTCATACAACTTCAAAGATTGATTCAAAACTTGGTTCAAAACTATTTTTTCACCTAATCTCGCTTCCTTTAGTATATTTCGAAAATAGAAAAGTAGGAAATATTATAGCAAGAGTACGTGAACTTGATCAAATTAGAGAGTTTATAGCAAATAAGTCTGTAACTGTTTTACTTGATGTTCTTTTTTCATTTGTATTTGTAATCATGATGTTTATATATAGTGTGAAACTTACTTTTATAGCTCTTGGATTTGTATTTGTTATTGGAATGCTTTATTTTTTTATTACACCAATGCTAAGACAAAGACTTGAAGAAAAGTTTCAGATGGGAGCTCATTCAAATTCTTATTTAGTTGAGTCTGTAACTGGTATGCAAACTGTAAAGTCTTTGGCTATTGAAGGAAGTATGCAGAAAAAGTGGGAAGGACATCTATCCGGTTATGTAGAATCGGGATTTAAATTAACTAATCTTTCTAATACTTTATCTGCCTTTACTACTGTTTTACAAAAACTTATGACCTTATGTATTTTATATTTTGGTGTAGGGCTTGTAATTGAACAACAATTAACAGTTGGTCAACTTATTGCTTTTCAAATGTTTGCAAATCAGTTTTCAAACCCAATTTTAAGACTAGTAGGACTTTGGAATGAGTTTCAACAAACTCTTTTATCTGTGGATAGATTAGGAGATATTTTAAATTCACCAACTGAAAACGTAAATAAAAAAGCTATTACTTTACCAAAGGTTGATGGCCAAGTACGATTTGAAAATGTAGCTTTCAAATATAACCCAAATGCACCACAAGTTTTAAATGGATTTAATCTTTCTGTTAATTCAGGTGAAAGTATAGGACTAGTTGGGAGAAGTGGTAGTGGGAAAAGTACTCTTACAAAACTAATCCAAAGATTATATATAGCAAATGAGGGTGCAATATTTGTAGATGGTGTAGATATAAGACATATGAATCCTTCTTGGCTTAGACAAAATATTGGAGTTGTTCTTCAAGATAACTATCTATTTTCTGGAACTATCAAAGAAAATATTGAATTTGCAATGCCTGGAAGTTCAATGGCAAATATTATTAGAGTTTCTAAAATAGCTGGAGCTGATGAGTTTATTTCTGAATTACCAGAAGGTTATGACACTATAGTTGGGGAGAGAGGATCTTCTTTATCAGGAGGTCAAAGGCAAAGAATAGCAATAGCCAGAGCATTGTTATCAAATCCTAAAATTCTTATATTTGATGAAGCTACATCTGCTTTAGATTATGAGTCTGAAAAGATTATCCAAACTAATATGAATGCTATAAAACATGGTAGAACTATGTTTATAGTAGCTCATAGACTTTCAACAGTAAAAGATTGTACAAGAATAGTAGTTATGGATAAAGGAAATATTGTAGAGATTGGATCACATGATGAACTTATGAACAAAAGAGGTTATTACTATGCCCTTTATACAAAACAAGGTTAATGTAGATGTTTAAAAAAGATAAGATTAGAGATGTTCATGAATTTCATCCTTTAAATGTAGAAATAGAAGATAGACCAGTAAACCCTTTGGGTAGAGCTATTTTATGGATAGTGATAGCTATTATAACTTTTGGATTATTATGGTTATTTCTTGCAAAAGTTGATGTAGTAGTAAGTGCCAGAGGTAAAGTAATACCAACAGGAGAGATAAAAGTACTTCAACCAATAGAAACAGGTGTTATATCAAAGATAAATATAAAAGAAGGTGAGTTTGTAAAAAAGGGTCAAATTCTAATGCAAATAGATCCTACTGTTAGTGAAACAAGCCTTGAAGTAAAACAAAAAGATTTAGATGTTTTAAATTTACAAATAAAAAGAATAGAAGCCTTATTAAATAATAAGCCATTGTTTCTAAACTCTACTTTGGATGAAGCAAAAGAGCAAGAAAAACTCTATATTGTTCAAAAAGACTCACTTGAAGAAGGAATAGCTAGATATGATATGAAGCTATTTCAAACTAAATCTCAATACCAAAGCTCTCAAGCTGAGAAATCAAGATTATCTATGCTTTTATCAAAAGAGAAACAAAGAGCTAAAAAACTTGAATCAGTACTGGATATCATAGCTAGGAAAGATTATGAGGAGTTACAAAAAAATATATTAAATCTAAACTCTCAAGTAAATATAGCTTCTTATAAAGT
>Ga0193952_1000282_pt1 | contig 21610 bp, 19 predicted proteins | sample BB_3_MG_FD_140368 | JGI IMG/M metagenome (GOLD analysis project Ga0193952, IMG submission 140368) | Microbial mat bacterial communities from the Broadkill River, Lewes, Delaware, United States - BB_3_MG | ecosystem: Environmental > Aquatic > Freshwater > River > Microbial mats | place: USA... | reverse complement strand
TATCGAAGAGTAAATTAATATTATTAAAATTGTTTTCATTCAAATTTGATTATGTTATTTCTGTTAATCAAAAATTAAAAGATTGGACTGATAAATTAATGCCATTAACAAATAATTGCTATATTCCAAATTTTGCAGAATTAAATGATATTTCAAAAACAACCATTTTAGAAGGGGAAATTGGAAAACGAATTGTTTGTTTGGCCAATCTAAGAGTGGAGAAAGATCATATTAATTTATTGAAGGCTTTTGTTACGATTAAAGAAGAATTTCCTGGCTGGACATTACATTTGGTTGGAACAGATTGGAATGATTTATATTCATCAAAAATAAAGACCTTTATTAAAAATAAAAAATTATATAATCACGTTTTTTTGTATGGATGTCGTAATGATATTCGATTTATTTTAGATCAGAGTACTATTGGAGTTTTAACCTCTAAATTTGAGGGATTACCAGTAGCATTGATTGAATATGGATTGGCAAAATTACCTACTATTGTTACAGACGTAGGGCAATGTAATAAAGTTGTTGCAAATTTGAAAGAAGGAATTGTTGTTCCTTCAGAAAATGAAACTATGTTAGCAAATGGAATAATTAAGTTAATTAATGAAGAAGAATTAAGGGTGGAATTTGGTGAAAATTTATTTAAAAAAGTGAACTTGAATTATTCTAAGGAGAATTATTTAAAAAAATTAATATCAATTTATAGGGGTGAGTAATATATCTAAAAATACCAGATTAGTTTTAGCTATTTTCCATCTTTTTTTAGGTGTATTGTTTTTAGTTGGTATTACTAGCAAAGTGTATTCGTCTTTAATTGTTGCTTTTGGAATTTTATTTATAATTAAGTCAAAGAATGAAAATAATCAAGCAGTATTTTGGTCGGCATATATAGTTGGATCAGAAGTGTTATTTAGAATGTCAGGCGGTATGTTTTTTCATGAACTACCAAAATATTCAGTATTGCTGTTTTTAATTATTGGTTTGATAATTGAAAAAAGAAGGCAACCGATCTCATTAAGTTATATCATTTATATTCTTTTACTTTTATTAGGAATTGCATTTGTTGAAATTCCTTTTAATGAATCCATTAGAAAAGCTATAGCATTTAACCTTAGTGGTCCAATTTTACTTGGTGTTTCTGCAATTTATTTTAATAATAGAAAATTAAGTTTAAATTATATTTTGGACATGTTGTTTTTTATGGTATTACCTATAATTTCAATGTTAAGTTTATTATATTTTAAGACTCCGGAATTGAATAAGGTTGCTTTTGGTAGTACAGCAAATTTTACAACCTCAGGAGGATATGGCCCAAATCAAGTTGCTACTTTATTAGGTTTAGGAATATTTATTCTCATTGTGCATATATTATTAAAAAAAAATATTTTTTGGTTTCTTTTAATAGATATAGCTCTTTTTTTATATCTTATTTTTAGAGGATTGTTGACCTTTTCACGAGGAGGAATGTTAACTGCTCTAGTTGCAATCATGGCTTTTTCATTTTTCTATTTTATTTCAACAAAGGATAAAATTAAAAATATTTTAAAATATACTAGTCTTATTGGAGTTTTTGGAATTGGATTATGGGTTTATACTTCAAATATTACAGGAGGTATGTTAACTAATAGGTATACCAATAGAAATTCCATTGGAGTTGAAAAAAAAGATATTTCTACAGGGAGAATTGAATTATTTAAAAGTGAATTGGATGCTTTTTTTGAACATCCTTTTTTTGGAATCGGAGTTGGAGGAACAAAACATTATCGTTTCGAAATATTAGAAATAGAGGCCGCATCTCACAATGAAATGAGTAGATTATTGGGAGAACATGGTATGATAGGTTTGCTAGTATTACTTCTTCTAATAATAGTTCCAATTAAAAAAATATTGCAACAGCAATTTTTGGCACGTGCATTTTTAAGTTCCTTTTTTTTATTTTGGTTTCTTACAATTAATCACTCTGCTATGAGAATTGCATTACCTGGTTTTATATATGGATTAAGTGTTGCTATAATTACATTAAATGAAAAAAATACTTTATATAGGAAATAATTTATCCAAGAATTCAAATTATCATTCAGCAATGGATACCTTAAGTTCGATGTTAATAGACGAGGGTTTTGATGTGAAGTGTTCTTCATCTAAATCAAATAAAATTTTGAGATTGTTCTCTATGTGCTTTTCTATTATAATTATGAGAAAAAGGACGGATTTTATTTTAATTGACACATTTAGTACCACTAATTTTTATTATGCTTTAATTACCTCTCAAATAGCAAGAATGTTTTCAATTAAATATATTCCCATACTACACGGAGGAAATTTACCTTGGAGAATTGATAACAAAAGGTATTTTTCTAATTTAATTTTTAAAAATTCTTATAAAAATATTTCACCTTCAAAATATTTGCAATTTGAATTCTCAAAAAGAGGATATGAAGTAAATTTTATTCCTAATGCTATAGAAATTAAGAGCTATAAATTTAGAGAAAGACGAGAAGTGAAATTTAAAATTTTATGGGTTAGAGCATTTGAAAAGACTTACAATCCATTATTGGCGATTAAAGTTTTAAGTAAATTAAAAATAATTAATCAACAAGTAGAGTTGTGTATGGTTGGACCAGAAAAAGATGATACTTATAAAAAGTCAAAAGAGTTAGTAAATAAAATGAATTTAAAAGAAAATATTAAGTTTACTGGTGTGCTGCCAAAGGAAAAATGGCATCGAATTTCTGAGGAATATGATATTTTTTTAAATACTACCAATATTGATAATATGCCAGTAAGTATTATTGAAGCAATGGCTTTGGGTTTTCCAATAATTTCAACTAATGCAGGAGGATTACCTTATTTAATTGAAAATGAAGTGAATGGGTTGTTGGTTCCAATAAATAATGAAAATGACATGGTAGAATCAATCTTAGAATTGATAAATAATCCAAATAAGGCAGAAAAACTTTCATTAAATGCAAGAAAAAAAGCATTAACTTTTGATATGGATATTGTCAAAAATATGTGGTTAACGATTTTGAAGTAGATAAATATGTTTCAAAAAATTTATACAAATAGCCCAGTTTTTATTCAAAATGCTATTATTTCTATGTATGGTTATTATTGGAAGAATAGAAGATTTGGAGGGTGCTTTAATAAAAAATTGGATGATTTTAATGGAAGAGTTAATTATACTAAAAAGGAATGGGATAATTTTCAATTGAAGGAATTAAGACGACTTTTGATTCATGCGTTTACATCAGTTCCATTTTATGAAGAATTGTACACAAAACATGGTTTTTCAATTAAAGATTTTGAGCTATTTAAAATTGAAGATTTAAAGAAACTTCCATATTTAGAAAAAGATGATTTAAGAAAATTTGGAACATCAACATTACTTTCAAACAAACGAAAACGAGGCAATTTCTATAATAGTAGTGGAAGTACTGGTACACCAACTAAAATATTTTTTAGTAAAGAATTCCATCAAACTTGGAGTGCATTATATGAATCAAGGGTTAGGACTTGGGCAGGTGTTAATTATAAAATGCCAAGAGCTATGATTGGAGGTCGTAGAATTATTTTAGATCCACTGTCGAAACCTCCATTTCATAGGTACAACATGGCTGAAAATCAAGCTTATTTTTCTGCATATCATATTTCTGAAAGGGCAGTGGATGATTACTTAGAGGGATTGATAAAATCAAAATCAAAATATTTAGTTGGATATGCAATGAGTATTCATATTTTATCTAATATGATTGTAAAAAAAAATCTAAAAGCACCCAAACTTAAAGCAGTTTTAACCTCAAGTGAAAAGTTAACCGATACAATGAGACGGAACATTGAAAATGTATTTAATTGTAAGGTGTTTGACGCATATAGTGGAGTGGAAGCTTGTGGTTTAATTTCGGAAAATTCCTATGGTGAATTGCTTTTTAGTCCAGATTCTGGTATAATGGAAGTTTTAGATGATAAGGGTATGCCTGTTGAAAATGGAATGTCTGGTGAAGTAATTGCTACAGGATTTTTAAATTATGATCAACCTTTGATAAGATATAGAATTGGTGATTGTGTTAAATTATCAAGAAATCAAAATTCTATCTCAGGAATTGAAATGCCAATTATAGAGGAAATAGAAGGCCGAATAGAAGATGTTGTTATAGGTTCTGATGGACAAGAAATGGTTAGATTCCATGGAGTCTTTATAGGGATTGATTCAATTATTATGGCTCAATTAATTCAGAAATCTTTAAAATTAATAATAATAAAACTTGTTGTTGAAAATTCATATTCTACTGAAAATGAATTAGAAATGGTTAAAAGAATAAAAAGTCAACTAGGAGATGTAGAAATAAGGTTTAAATATGTTGATAAAATTGAAAAAGATAAAAATGGGAAATATAAAGCCGTAATATCAAAATTATAAAATGGGTAAAAAGATTATTTGGGTTTTAAATCAGACGGCTGGTAAGCCAGATTCTGGGTGGGGTGAGCGTCATTATTATTTTTCCAAATATTGGATTGAAAAGGGGTATGATGTGAAAATTATTTCAGGATCATATAATCATCTATTTAAAAACCAACCAAGTATTTCTAAACGTACTTTTACAATTGAAAATGTTGAAAATGGAATCACCTTTTGTTGGGTGAAAATTCCAAAATATAATGGAGGAAGCATTTTTAAGTTATGGAGTATGATCGTATTTGCCTTCAAAGTTTTATTCTTAAAAGATAAATTGATTGGAAGACCTTCATTAATTATTGTGTCTTCAATGCCTATTTTCTCAATTTTATCTGGAATTTATTTAAAACGTAAGTTTAAAGCAGAAAAATTATTTTTTGAAATTCGAGACTTATGGCCTTTAACACCAATATATTTATCTAATTATTCAAATTTTAATCCAGTGATTATGATTATGAAATGGACTGAAAAGAGAGGATATAAAAAATCTGATGAAATTATATCATTATTACCAAATGCACATAAATACATAAATAATATATCTAAAGATCAATCTAAGTTTCATTGGATATCTAATGGAATTGATGAGAAGTTACTAATTAACGAAGAATTACCATTATCTGTTATTAATAAAATTCCTAAAAATAAATTTATAGTTGGTTATACTGGGACAATGGGAATGGCCAATGCATTAGAATATTTAATTGAAGCTTCAATTATAATGAAAGAAAATAATAGAGTACATTTTGTACTTGTAGGAGATGGATATTTAAAAGAGAAATTTATTGAGGATTCTATGGGAAATGTTAATATCACATTTATTGAAAAAATCAATAAAAGTCAAGTTCAATGTATGTTAGAACTATTTGATATTTGTTATGTAGGTAGGTATGACAATAAATTGTATGATTATGGAGTATCGTATAATAAATATTTTGATTATATGCTTGCAGGAAAGCCAATTTTAGAATCTTCAAATAAAATTAATAGTCCTGCAGAAATGGGCAAATGCGGAATCATTGTTAAACCTGAGGATTGTTTAGCGATAGTTAATGGGATTGAGCAATTTGAAAAAATGTCTAAAGAACAATTGAGTGAAATTGGAAATAAGGGGTATGATTATGTGAAAAAATACTATAACTTTGAACACCTTAGCAATAAATATTTAGATTTATTTTAAATGCAAAAGAACAACCTCCATTTTACTATTTCTGAACGTAAGATTTATTTACGTTTTTTTGATATTGTGTTTCCTTTATTAGGGTTGTTTTTTATTAATTATATTTTTGAATTTCAGTATTTTACATTTAACAGTCCTGATGTGAAATTGTGGGTGCTAAGTTTAATTATTTATCTCTGGTTATTCGGTCAAATATTCGAGATGTATAATTTGAAGGTAGCCAGCGATAAGTATTTGACTTTGAGAAGTTCTGTTATAACCGTTGCATTAACGACAGTTTTTTATGTTTTTACACCCATTTTTTCGCCAGAGCTTCCAAAAAATAGAATTCAAATATTATATTTTGTTTTAGCATTATTGATTCCTATATTAATTCATAGAATTCTATATATTAAACTAATTTTTTCTCCACGTTTCATTAAAAATATTTTGATTATTGCTGAAGTTAATCAGATAGAGAGCCTATTAGCTTTAAATTTAAATACAAGGGTAAATAATTTTAACGCATATATTTCAGAAAAAAAGTTGAAAAACCATGAACCAAGTATTGAATTTACTAGTTTTGATGATGCTCACTTAAAGGAAATAGTAACAAACAATTATATAAATGAAATTATTATTTCTTCTACGAAGTTAATAACTGAAAAACATAGAATAAATAATGATTTAATTGAATTATTTGAAGCTGGTGTAAGTATTAAAAGTGTAGATAGTTTTATAGAGGGTGAAACTTTAAGAATTTCAGAAAATCAATTAACAACAGAATTTTACAATCATTTTACTTTTAGTAAGAGCCATCAAAATAATTTATATTTAGTATTTAGAAGATTTTCAGATGTTGTAATATCACTTATAGGTATAATCCTTTTTATTTTTATTATTCCGTTGGTTTATTTGGGTAACCTTTTTGGTAATAGAGGTAAATTGTTTTATACACAAAAACGAGTTTGTAAAAAAGGAAAAGAATTTAATATTATTAAATTCAGAACTATGAAGTCTAATGCTGAAAAAAATGGTGCAGTTTGGGCTAAAAAGGATGACAATAGAATTACAACGTTCGGTAGAATTTTAAGAAAAACAAGAATTGATGAAGTTCCTCAATTTATAAATGTTTTAGTGGGTGATATGAGTTTAATTGGTCCAAGACCTGAACGTCCTGAATTTGTAGAAAAATTAGAAAAGGAATTACCTTTCTATGCTATTCGGCATGTAATAAAACCGGGCTTAACAGGTTGGGCTCAGGTAAAGCATCCTTACGCGAGCACTATTAAAGATCAGCATGAAAAACTAATGTATGATTTGTATTATATTAAAGAACGTAATTTATTGATGGATTTAAAGATTATTATAAAAACAATTAGTACAGTCTTATTTTTTAGAGGTACTTGATAATAGTTTTAATAGTTTGAGATTCCGAATCAAGTTCGGAATGACGTTTCTTTTTGTCATGCTGAACTTGATTCAGCATCTGCCTCTTAAGTATGACGTTTGCTAACCTTATAAGTTAGTTTTAGTTTGAAGATGTTTTTATCAAAAACAAATAACGAATACCAAGAGCTAAAACAAGAGGTAATAAAGCAATATTAAATACTTGCACCTTAAATAACCACACTAATATCATTAAAATTAAAAGGAGTATTAAAAACCAATTGTATTTTTTTATCCATTCTGGTAATTTGGATTTTAACATGTAAAAAGCTACAATTAAGTTAGGGGCAAAAGCCCATAGAAAATTCAAATTTTTATAAGTAGCTGTATGCGTAGTTGCGAACCAAAGTAATAACACAGCTACTCCAATTAAACCTGTACTGAAATAGAGTATAAAATCAATCCACTTACTACGATTATTTGTTTTGTGATTTTTATAAGTCCTAAAAATAATTAGAATTGATACAATGAATAAAATAATTAATGGTTGATAATATTGAAAAGAAACAGGCTTTACAGTTTCCTTTAAAAAAGTGATGTTTCTTTTAACTAATGGCTTGTTTGTGTTTATAGTAGCATTATTAAAAGCTTCATAAATATAGTCAGGTAAAAATTTATAATCATCTTTAGTAGCTTCATCATCTATTACAGATCCAAGCGCTAAATCTATTCCAAATTTAGACCATTTATGATTTTTGGTATAATCATCAATTAAATCTCTATGTGATTTTGTTGTTGTAATATGAGTATTAGTAAATGAGACCTTTTCTTGCAGAACAGTTTTGATAACTTCTTCAATTTTAGTGGAACAGTTATCATAAAAGAAGTCGTATTCATAGGATTTATTTTGAGGCTTCGCATTATTTTCTAAAAAGTTATATACTTTTTGAACATCATCATATTCTAAATTCAGAATTTGGGATTTCACCCAACGATTTTCATATTGATAAACTCTTAAAAACAATCTAAAGTTTGCTGTTGACAACTCATATGTTAGTTTTCCTTTTGCAAAATTTAAATAAAAGTTGGGCGCATTGAAATTAAACGTACCATAATTATAAATTTTATCAATTTTTAACAGTGGGTCATATATTCTTAATGCACTATGACCAAAGGCTGTGTACAATTCAGCTCCAGGACCACAAGTAACAACACTAACTGAAGCTTTTTCTGATAGTTTTTGCTGAGCTGTTAAATTATAACAAGTTAAAAATAGAATTATATATAATAATTTTTTCATGTGATCTATCTAAATTTATCAAAATTGACTTTTATTGAAAAAACATTGGAGTATAATGCATTTCCAATACTAGCAATATTTGTTAAGGCATAATCAATTTGGATACCTTTATAATTAAAACCAATTCCAAAATTTGGTTGAAATACAATTTCTTTACTATTATCAAATTGAAGTTCATTTTGAATATTTCCAATTCCTCCACGTAAAAATACGATATCTAAATAATCAACTTGAAAACCAAATGCAGGATCAATACTTATATTTTCAGAAGCTATGATATCATTTGTTTTTACAAAACGAAAATTTAAATCTAATTCTGTAAGTAAATTAAATTCTTTATTTAGGCTGAAACTTCGTGAAACCCCCAATTGTACTTTTGGCAAAGTAATTTCAGTACTTTCAGGCAATTCCTGATTTTGATCTGGTGTTGCAGCTTTAATTTTTTCAAATTCTCCTTCATCAAAATTCCAGGAGTTATATGTTGTTGTAATATCACGTAACATTATTCCAAAATTCCATTTTTTTACATGATATTGTAGACCTGCATCAATACCGAAACCCCATGATGTAGCGAAATCACCAATGATTCTTCGAACGATTTTTGTATTTATCCCAATATTTAACCCTTCAATTGATGTTTTTTTGGCGTAAGCAATATTAAAGGCATAATCAGCTGCAGAAAATAAACTAATTCTGTTGTAATCAATATTTCCTTGACTATCAATTAGTTCTGTGGTGTTTAAAATATCATCTACACCAAACCGTATTAAAGAAACACCAAGTGCACTTTCATCATCAATTGGCATGGCAAACCCAGCATAATCATATTTAGCAATTCCGGCAAAATATTCAGCATGCATAATTGACACTTCATAATCTTTAACAGCAGTTAAACCAGCAGGGTTCCAGTAAATAGAATTAACATCATTACTTGTTGCAACAAAAGCTTTTCCCATCCCAAATGCCGCAGCATCAACGCCGATATTTAAAAATTCATTAGAATATTTTCGAGCTGTTTGACTTGAAACCAGTTGAATCGTAAACAATAAGAGGAAAAAACTTTTTTTCAATTTTGAAGGTTTAAAGAGCGAAAGTAAAAAATCTTTAGAACTAATGTTTAAAATTTAGGAAATATTATGTTTTATAAATTCAAAAATTCGATTCTCACTCCAAAGTAAATCTTTGCTAAAAATATGAGTATTGAAACCTACATGACCTCCATATTTTGGTAATTCTAGATTGAAAAATGGATTTTTTGAAGCTTCATCAATAGGATAGCAACTTTTAGATAAAAAACTATCATCTAGTGCGTTAATTAATAGAGTAGGCGTAGTAATAGTTTTAATAAATTGTTTACTGCTGCATTTTGTCCAATAATCATTGGCATTTTTATAATTGGATAGTGGAGCAGTAACCGAATTGTCAAAATCTTTAAAATTTTTTGCATTCAAAACATCAGTTCTATTAATATTTGAATTTGGAAATTTAGCCATTTTTAAAATCGTTTTTTCTTTCAATGTTTTTAAAAAACGGTTCATATAAATACTATTATTCCATTGTGATAATGTATTTGAAGAGCCTTCAAGATCACAGGGAACAGAAATGGTTACTGCAGCTTTTATATTAGATTGAATAGCATTTGATTCACCTAAATATTTTAAAGTAATATTTCCTCCCATGCTATAACCTAACAATACAATATTTTTATATGAATAATTATTAGAAACATATTCTATGACCAAATCTAAATCATCAGTTTTTCCACTGTGATATGAATAAATTTTATGGTTGTCTTCACCACTACAACCTCTAAAATTTAGGGCGAGACAATCTAATTTTCTTTTATTTAAATAGTTGATTGTAGAAACTATATATTTTGATTTTGAGCTTCCTTCTAAGCCATGAAGAGCAATAATTAATGTGTCTGAACCAACTTTTGAAAAATCTAAGTCTAAAAAATCGTTATCAGGAGTGAAAATTCTTTTTCTAAAATAATTAATATTATTTGAATAGAAAAGGGTTTTATAAATAGTATTTAAATGTGTGTTTTTGAATAGGATAGAAGGGTTGTAACTCGACTTTATCAATGGCATAAAACAATATTTTATAAAATTTAAAATAGAAATAAATGTTGGTGCATAACAATTCACTAAATTTAACAAAATTTTCAAGAAATGACATTTAAAAGGCACATACCTAACTTAATTACTTTACTTAATTTATTATCAGGAACAATAGCTGTATTTTTTGCGGTTAAAGAACAATTGGTTCTTGCAGGTTTATTTGTTTTTCTTGGTATATTTTTTGATTTTTTTGATGGACTGACAGCACGTTTACTAAATGTTCAAGGTGAATTAGGAAAACAATTAGATTCTTTGGCTGATGTTGTTACAAGTGGGGTTGTTCCAGGAATTATATTATTCCAATTAATTACAAATTCTTTAATTAAAAATGGATGGAGTTCAGGTTCTAAATTTGTGACAGAATTTATCACAAAAGATTATTTTAACAGTACGTTTTTTATATCAATAATTGGTTTGTTTTTTACATTAGCTGCTGCTTATAGATTGGCAAAATTTAATATTGATGAGCGTCAAACAAGTTCATTTATTGGCTTACCAACACCGGCTGCAACTTTAATAGTTATTTCATTGCCTTTTATATTAGAATATAGTGCAAGTGGTTTAGCTCATAATTTAATTGGAAATACGTGGTTTTTAATACTATTAACCTTGTTGCTAACTTATTTTATGAATGCTGAAATCCCACTTTTTTCATTAAAGTTTAAGAATTTGATATGGAAGGATAATAAAATTAAATTTATTTTTCTTGGGTTGACAGTTCTTTCAACTGTTATTTTTAAATTTTTAGCGATACCGATTGTAATCGTTCTATATGTACTTTTATCCTTAGTTTCTAAGAAGTGATATTCTTTATTAACTGATAATAACAGAAAAATTATTAAAAAATTGAGGTTTGAGTTTCTGTAGTAAATAATTCAAGAAATTGAATGCCTTTATTTGAATTTCCTTTTTTATTTAATTTGGGACTCCAAACAGCAATACTATATTTATTAGGATAAACAGCTACAATTCCACCTCCAACACCACTTTTCCCTGGTAATCCAACTTTAAATGAAAATTCACCAGCTTCGTCATAAAAACCGCAAAGTTGCATTATAGCATTGATTCTTTTTGATTTGCTTTTACTAAGAACTTCATCACCATTAAATAAAGACTTTCCATTTGAAGCCAGAAACAAAAAAGTTTGGGATAGTTCTTTGCAAGTCATTTCAATAGAGCACAAATTAAAATAGAAATCCAATACTTCATCAATATCATTTTTAATATTTCCGAAAGATTTCATTAAATTTATCAATGCAGCGTTTCTGTATCCTTTTGATTTTTCAGATTCAGCAATCCTTGGACTATAATCAATTGAAGAAATTCCAGAAATTTCTCTTAGATAATTGAGGAAATCCTTTTTTGGATTGTTTAAATGACTAACTAAAACATCACAAATAACTAATGCTCCAGCATTTATTAAAGGGTTTCTAGGTATTCCTGAATCAGTTTCTAACTGAATTAATGAATTAAACGGAGTTCCCGAAGGTTCAACACCAACGCGTTTCCATAACTGTTCATTTTCAAGTTTATAAGCTAATGATAAAGATAAAACTTTAGCAATACTTTGAATTGAAAATTTTTCATTTGAATCTCCAAAACAAAAATTTTCTCCACTTACAGTTGTCAAATGAATACCAAATTTTGAACTATTGACAGTACTTAACTCTGGGATATAATCAGCTACTTTTCCAGTATCAATAAAACCATCTAATTGAGAAGTTATTTTAGAGAAAATATCAGAATAATTCATAAAAAAAAAAGTACTATTAGAACTTACGTTTCTTCAACTCAAAGTCTTTACCTAAATATACACGTCTAACAGTTTCATCTGCAGCAAGTTCTTCAGGAGTACCTTCTTTTAATATACCTCCTTCAAACATTAAATACGTTTTGTCAGTAATAGCTAGTGTTTCCTGTACATTATGATCGGTAATTAAAATTCCAATATTTCGATCTTTTAAATGAGCAACAATACTTTGAATGTCTTCAACTGCAATAGGGTCAACTCCAGCAAATGGTTCATCTAATAAAATAAATTTAGGGTCTGAAGCTAAAGCACGAGCAATTTCAGTTCTTCTTCTTTCTCCTCCAGAAAGTAAATCTCCTCTATTTTTTCGAACATGTCCTAAGCTAAATTCATCTATTAATGATTCTAATTTTTTCTTTTGATCAGTTTTAGATAAACCGGTAAACTGAAGTACAGACATGATATTATCCTCAACAGATAATTTTCTGAAAACCGATGCTTCTTGTGCTAAATAGCCAACACCTTGTGAAGCTCGTTTATGCATAGGAAAATCTGTAATAGGCTTATCATCTAAATAAATATGACCTTCATTTGGCTTAATCATACCTACAATCATATAAAATGAAGTGGTTTTACCGGCTCCATTAGGGCCTAACAAACCAACAATTTCACCTTGTTCAACCTCTAAAGAAATTCCTTTTACTACGTATCTGCTACCGTATTTTTTCTTAATATTTTCAGCTCTTAATTTCACTTTTTTATGTTTAATTATTAAAATGAATTAAATATTACTTGTTATTTTGAGATTCTAATTCTTCCCAAAATTCATATGCTCTTCTTAAATGAGGTACAACAATTGTTCCTCCAACCAAAGTTGCTATAGATAAAGTCTCCATAACTTCCTCTTTTGTTATACCTTCTTTAAAACAAGTTTCTAAATGATATTTAATACAATCATCACATCTTAAAACTGTCGAAGAAACCAAACCAAGTAACTCCTTTGTTTTAACATCTAAATGACCTTTTTTATAGGCATTTGTATCTAAATTGAAAATTCTTTTAATTACTTTATTGTCTTCAGCTAATATTTTATCGTTCATATTTAAACGATAAGCATTAAATTCTTCTACTTGATTAGGCATTTTCCTTTTCTTTTTTAAGTTCTCTTTTTACTACTATTTTGGAAATAGTAATACTTACTTCATATAAAACCATAATTGGGATCCCTACAATTATCTGGCTAATAATATCTGGAGGAGTAATTATTGCAGCCAAAATTAGCACAACAACCAAGGCATGTTTTCTGTATTTTTTCAAAAAGTCAGGTGTTACTAAGCCCATTTTTGTTAGAAAAAACATGACTATAGGTAGTTCGAATATTAATCCTGAAGCTAAGGAAGAGGATCTTACCAAAGCAATATAGGAACCAATTGTAATATTTCTTTCTACAACTTCACTTACTGAATAATTCCCTAAGAAATTTACAGATAACGGTGTAACTAAATAGTACCCAAATAAAACACCAACAAAAAATAAAAATGAAGAAATAATTATAAATAAAAATGCTCCTTTTCGTTCTTTTTCATAGAGTCCAGGGCTAATAAATTTCCAAAACTCCCATATAATATATGGAAAGGCAAGTATAAACCCAACAGTTAACGAAGTCCATATATGTACACTAAATTGTTCAGCCATTGCTAAACTCTGAAAAGTAAATGGAATATCTTCTATACACAACCCATCTGTCCCAAATATTTTTGAAACAGAACAAAAGAACCTGTAAGTAATGAAATTTGCATCTTTTGGAGCAAAAAGAATTGTGTTAAACACAAAATCCTTCATTATAAAAGCTAAAATTGAAAATATAAATACTGCTCCTGTTGATCGAACTAAATGCCATCTTAAAATCTCAAGGTGATCTAAAAAGGACATTTCTTTTTCTTCTTTAATCTTTTTTGCCATATTAAAAAATTCCTTCTTTAAGTAAATCATGTAAATGCACCACACCTACATATTTTGAGTTATCTTCAACTAATATTTGAGTAATATTATTAGTTTCCATAGTTTCAAGAGCCTTAATAGCCATCGCATCAACTTTAATAGTTTTAGGGTTTTTACTCATTATATTTTCAGCATTTAAGGTGCTAATGTCAGGATTATCTTTTAACATTCTTCTTAAATCTCCATCTGTAATAATACCAACTATTTTAGAATCTTCAACAACAGCGGTAGTTCCTAAACGTTTTTTTGAAATTTCAATAATTACATCTTTAATAGGAGTGCTTATTGAAACCTCTGGTTTTTCATTATTTTCAATTAAATCACTAACTCTTAGATATAATTTTTTCCCTAAAGCACCTCCAGGATGGTATTTTGCAAAGTCGTTACTTGAAAATTGATTGATTTCTAACAAACAAACAGCCAATGCATCTCCTATAACTAATTGAGCAGTTGTACTTGTTGTTGGGGCTAAATTATTAGGGCAGGCTTCTTTTTCAACAAATGAATTCAACGCAAAATCTGCGTTGGTTCCTAAAAATGATTTTACATTTCCTGTAATTGCAATAATTTTATTACCATAATTTTTAATTAATGGTACAAGTACTTTTATTTCAGGAGTGTTTCCACTTTTTGAAATACATATTACAACATCATTTTGTTGAATTGTACCAAGGTCTCCATGTATTGCATCTGCGGCATGCATAAATATTGCCGGTGTTCCTGTAGAGTTAAATGTAGCAACAATCTTAGTTGCAATGTTGGCACTTTTACCTATTCCAGTTACAATTACGCGTCCATTTGAATTTTGTATAAAATTTACTGCATTTTTGAAATCATCGTTTAGAAAATTTACTAAATTCGCAATTGCTTCGCTTTCAGCTAAAATTGTTTGCCTAGCATTTTCTATAATTGTATTTTTATTTTTCAAAAGATTCGGTTTTTGAATTAAAAAATTGTTTTATCTTTAGTAGCAAACAAAAATAAATTTATTTAATTAGAAATTGATTAAACTAATTAAAAATAAAGTCAAATTTGTAAAATCTATTTAATTTAACAGCTAAATGTACTGTTTAGCTAGCTTTTTAAATTCGTTTTTTAATAAAATGTAAAATGAACACTAAAAATATTGATTTACACGAGGCTTTGAAAAAGAATTTTGGATTTAGTAAATTCAAAGGATTACAAGAACAAGTTATTAAAAGTGTTATGAATAATAACGATACTTTTGTAATTATGCCAACAGGTGGTGGTAAATCGCTATGTTATCAATTACCTGCGTTGGCAAAAGAAGGAACAGCCATTGTTGTTTCACCTTTAATTGCATTGATGAAAAATCAAGTGGATGCCATTAGAGGAATTTCTGCAGAATACGGTATTGCACATGTTTTAAATTCTTCATTAAATAAAACTGAAGTGGCAAGAGTAAAGGGTGATATTGAAAAAGGTATAACAAAATTGTTATATGTTGCCCCAGAATCATTGATAAAGGAGGAATATATTGAGTTTTTAAAAAAGCAAAATATTTCATTTGTTGCTATTGATGAGGCACATTGTATTTCTGAGTGGGGACATGATTTTAGACCAGAATACAGAAATTTAAGAAGTATCATTCAAAAAATTGATGATGTTCCCATTATTGGTTTAACAGCTACGGCGACTGAAAAGGTTCAGGAAGATATTTTGAAGACTTTAGGTATGTCAAATGCTAAAACTTTTAAAGCATCATTTAATAGGCCAAACTTGTTTTATGATGTTCGACCTAAAACAAAAAATATAAATTCTGATATTATTAGATTTATCCGTCAACATGAAGGTAAATCAGGAATTATTTATTGTTTAAGTAGAAAAAAAGTTGAAGAAATTGCACAGGTTTTACAGGTGAATGGTGTGAAAGCTGTACCATATCATGCAGGTTTAGATGGAAAAACAAGAGCAAAACATCAGGATATGTTTTTAATGGAAGATATAGATGTTGTTGTTGCAACCATTGCTTTTGGAATGGGAATTGATAAACCAGATGTTAGATTTGTAATTCACCATGATATCCCAAAAAGTTTAGAAAGTTATTATCAGGAAACCGGTAGGGCTGGCCGTGATGGAGGAGAGGGTTACTGTTTAGCTTACTACGCATATAAAGATATAGAGAAACTTGAAAAGTTTTTATCTGGAAAACCTGTTGCTGAACAAGAAATAGGGAATTCATTGTTGCAAGAAGTTGTTGGTTATGCAGAAACATCAATGTCAAGAAGAAAGTATCTTTTACATTATTTTGGAGAGGAATTTGATGATGTGAATGGCCTTGGGGCCGACATGGATGATAATACAAGAAATCCTAAGAAAAAAAATGAGGCTAAAGATAATTTGATAAAATTATTGGAGGTTGTTCAGAAAAGCTTTCAAAAATATAAATCTAAGGAGCTTGTAAATACCTTAATAGGTAAAGTAAATGCTTTATTAAAATCACATAAAACAGATGGTCAACCATTTTTTGGATGTGGAAGTAAAGAATCTGATAAATATTGGATGGCTTTAATTAGACAAGCACTTGTTGCAGGTTTTATTAGAAAAGAAATTGAACAATATGGTGTTGTGAAAATCACTCAGATAGGGTTGGATTATTTAAAGAATCCTACTTCATTTATGATGACTGAAGATCATTTATATGATGAATCAGATGACACAACTATAATTGTGAATAATAAAGGTGGTGGTTCAGCTGCAGATGAAACTTTGGTAAAACTTTTAAAAGATCTTCAAAAATCTGTAGCAAAAAAGAATGGAGTTCCTCCTTACGCAGTTTTTCAGGTAACATCATTAGAAGATATGGCTTTAAAATATCCTGTTAACATGGATGAAATAAAAAATATCTTTGGTGTAGGTGAAGGGAAAGCTAAAAAGTTTGGAAAACCGTTCGTTGATTTAATAGCTAAATATGTTGAAGAAAACGATATTCTTAGACCTGATGATTTTGTAGTTAAAAGTACGGGAGAGAATTCAGGATTGAAATTGTTTATCATTCAAAATACAGATAGGAAAATTCCGCTTCAGGATATAGCAAAATCAAAAGGGTTACAATTTGATGAGCTTATAGAAGAAATGCAACGGATTGTATATAGTGGTACAAAAATTAATATAGATTATTGTATAGATGAACTTTTAGATGAAGATCAGCAAGAAGAAATATTTGATTATTTCTTGGAGTCTGAAAGTGACAGAATTCAAGACGCTATGGATGAATTTGATGGAGATTATGACGATGAAGAGTTACGATTAATGAGAATTAAATTTATTAGTCAAGTTGCAAATTAAAAACACATTTCTTTCTGTTCAAAAGAAATTAAAAAATGTTGAAATTAATTTAGATAAAAGGCTGTTTCTTAATACTAATTATATGCTTTTTTGAAAAAAATAATAAGAATTAATAAATCGTGAAAAGGTCCTTTAATTAGGACTTTTTTTATATGTAAATATTTGCAATATAATTACATTTGACCCATAATTTAATATCAATTTTTATGAATGCTTTTAAATCTATTAAGAAATCTAATTTTTTAGTTCAAAGAAGGTACGAAGCAGTACTTTTTTTAATAGTTTTCTTTGGAATTTTTGGTTATATAGGTGGTACAATGGGATTGGCAAATATGCTAAATACTATTATGAATACAGCATGGGATTTATTAATGAATACCGTTTTTTATATAATGGGTATTACCGTGCTTTCAGGAGCTTTGGGTAAGTTGTTAATTGAATTTGGTGTGGTGCGTTTGTTAGAGAAAATATTGGCACCACTAATGAGACCTTTATTTAATTTACCAGGGGTAGCATCTTTAGCAGGTGTGCTAACTTTTTTATCAGATAATCCAGCAATTATAAGTCTTTCAACGGATAAGAATTTCAGTAAATACTTTAAAAAATATGAATTAATTTCTCTAACGAATTTTGGAACTGCGTTTGGAATGGGATTAATTGTAATTACTTTTATGTCAACCTTAAAAATTCCAGGAAGTACTGAAAACTTGTTTTTAGCAGCAATGATTGGTTTTTTTGGTGCAATTATGGGAGCCGTTGTTTCAACTAGGTTGATGCAGTTTTTTATAAAAGATAAAATTGAACCTAGAAAAGACAGAGATTTTGAAGGTAAAACAGAAGATATTAGATTTAAATCAGAAGGTGGAGTTTTTATTCGTTTTTTGAATTCAATTTTAGATGGTGGTAAATCAGGTGTTGACTTAGGTTTATCTATTATTCCAGGGGTATTGATAATTTCTACAATGGTTATGATGTTAACTTTTGGACCTAAAGATGTTGCATTAGGATATCAAGGTTTGGCTTATGAAGGAGTTCCGTTATTACCACATTTAGCTGATAAAGTATGGTGGTTGTTTGAAGGATTATTTGGATTTCAGAACCCAGAGCTAATTGCTTTTCCAATTACGTCATTAGGAGCGGTAGGAGCTTCGCTATCATTGGTCAAAGCATTTATTGCTGATGGTATTGTAGATGGTAATGCTATTGCAGTATTTACGGCTATGGGAATGTGTTGGAGTGGATATTTAAGCACACATACCGCAATGTTAGATACGTTGAAATTTAGAGAGTTAACTTCAAATGCTTTAGTATCTCATACAGTTGGAGGAATTGCAGCAGGTGTTATTGCCCACTATATTTATGTGCTAGTCACAATGTTTATTTAAGCCAAATAGGCAACGAACATACCAACTAAGATTGCAATAAATTTGATTAAATTAAATTTATGATCTTTTGAAGTTTCAAATAAGATAATTGTTGAAATATGTAAAAATATACCAATTATAATAGCTGTTATTTCAGTTTTATAAGTTGTTAAAAACTGAATATTTTCACCAGCTAAACTTCCTAAAGGAGACATTGCAGAAAACAATATTAAAAATAATACTGCATTTGTTTTTGGAGTATTTGAATTCACAAAAAATGTACCTAATATTATTGCAATGGGAATTTTGTGTATTACAATTGCCCATAGTAAATATTCATGGTGGTGATTATGAGCTAATGGAATTCCTTCCATAAAAGCATGTATACTTAAACTTAAAAATAAAGCCCATGGAAAAGCCATATCTTTTTGAATATGTATATGCCCATGTTCTGCACCCTTTGAGAAAAAGTCTAATATAAGTTGAAGTAGCAGTCCAATTAATATAAATAAGCCAACATTAGAAACTTCACTGGAGTATACTTCAGGAAATAAATGAAGAATTGAAATTGATAATAAATAAGCCCCACTAAATGCTAATAATAGCTGAGCTGTTTTGTTGCTGGGCTTTAATCCAAATACAATCGTTATTCCAATTAATACTGATAATACAAGTGCTATATAAGTCATTCTAAAACTAAAATTAATCGATCAGAGGTTTCTTCATTAAAATTATCTAATTGATAATTTCCAAAAGTATGTTTTATTTTGAAGTTTACAGAATTCAAATATCCTTTTATTTTAGGTAAATCCAAAATCTTCACTTTTTCATAAAAAGTATGGTGTTCACCATCCACATCAAAATTTATTTCTTTAACTATAAATCCGTTTTTTACATATCTACTAATATTGAATGAAATTCCTTCAATAGTTTGAACTTCTTCGGGAACCAAATTCGCAACTACTTTTTTTACATTCATAAAATCGATAATTGCTACTCCATCTTCTGCTAAACCATTCTTTATATTTTGCAGAATAGCAATATCCTCAGTATCATCTTCAAAAAAACCAAAACTAGTAAACATATTAAATATTGCGTTGTATTTCAATTTAAACGGATTACGCATGTCATGAACAATAAATCGCAATCGGTTATTTTCAAATTCTTTAGCTTCGGAAATGCTATTTTTAGACAAATCAGCTCCAATTACATTATATCCTAAAGAATTTAAATAAATGGAGTGTCTTCCTTTTCCACATCCTAAGTCAAGCAATAAATCATCAGCTTTTAAATCTAAAAATTTAACAAGGTTTTGCATAAAACCTTTTGCTTCAGTATAATCTCTATGGGAATATAAAATGTGGTAATAGCTCGTGTCGAACCATGATTCGAACCAGTCTTTGTTTTTAGTCATAATTTTTAAAATGCTCACAAAAATAACAAATAGTTTTTAGTTTGTTGATCAAATTTGTTGTTGAGTTTAAAATAGAAGTAAAGCTTATCCTAAACTTACAATCTATTATCGGAAATCTTTCTGTATTTTTGCAAAAATGAAAAGTATGAATCGTGATTTTAGAATGGTTGCAACAACCATGTTTGGGTTTGAAGAATTGTTGGCAACAGAACTTAAAAACTTAGGTGCTCAGGAAGTTGAAACAGGAGTAAGAAGTGTTTCCTTTAGAGGGGATAAAGGTTTTATGTATAAGGCTAATATAGCTTTGCGCACAGCAATTAGAATATTAAAACCTATTAAAAGATTTAAGGTTGCAGATGAAGATGATTTGTATAAAAAATTAATGCAAATTGATTGGGAGAGAGTAATGACTGTGGATTCAACATTTGCAATTGGGGCCGTTGTAAATTCTAAAAATTTCACAACAAATTCACATTATATTTCATTAAAGTCTAAGGATGCAATAGCTGATTATTTTAGAAATAAATACAGTAAGAGACCTAATGTAGATGTGAAAAATCCTGATGTTAAAATACATGTTCATATTCAAAAGGATTTATGTTCAGTGTCATTAGATAGTTCGGGAGATTCATTACATAAAAGAGGATATAGAAGTTCTACAAATATTGCACCAATAAATGAAGTGCTTGCTGCTGGGTTGGTTTTAATGTCCGGTTATACTGGAGATTGTAATTTTATTGATCCAATGTGTGGGTCTGGTACAATTTTAATTGAAGCAGCAATGATTGCAAATAATATTCCTGCAAATATTAATAGAAAAGAATTTGGTTTTGAAAGATGGGAGGATTATGATGAAGACTTGTATTATATAATTCAGGATTCATTATTAAAGAAAATTAGAAGTTCTCATTTTAAAATAATGGGATTTGATAAAGCACCATCTGCAGTTGTGAAAGCAAAAGAGAACGTTAAAAATGCTAATTTAGAGGAGTTTATTGGTATTCATCATGTGAATTTCTTTAACTCTATGAAAGAAGTGTTTGGACAAACAACCATTTTATTTAATCCTCCTTATGGTGAACGTTTAAATGTTGATGTTAAGGAGTTTTATAAAAAAATTGGAGATACTTTAAAGAATGGATATCCAGATTCAACAGTTTGGTTTATTACTTCAGATTTTGAAGCTTTAAAACATGTTGGTTTAAGAACTTCAAGAAAAATTGCTGTAAAAAATGGTGATTTGGACTGTAAGTTTGTTAGGTATGATATGTATGCAGGTAGTAAAAAAGCCAAAAAATTAAAGGCGCAAGAAGAAAGTGAAGAGTAAAATACGCAGTAT
>Ga0193952_1000280_pt1 | contig 21628 bp, 20 predicted proteins | sample BB_3_MG_FD_140368 | JGI IMG/M metagenome (GOLD analysis project Ga0193952, IMG submission 140368) | Microbial mat bacterial communities from the Broadkill River, Lewes, Delaware, United States - BB_3_MG | ecosystem: Environmental > Aquatic > Freshwater > River > Microbial mats | place: USA... | reverse complement strand
GACAGATGTTGCCCTAGACCCTTATTCTTCTGTTGGTCATGATGGTATTGTACAAAACGGGATGATTATTAATGACGAATCGGCCGAAGTGCTAGCAAAAATGGCCTTAACACACGCTCAAGCGGGTTCTGATTTTGTAGCACCTAGCGATATGAACGATGGAAGAACGTTACAAATTCGCCAATTATTAGAACAAGAAGGCTATCAAAACACTGGTATTATGGCTTATACTGCAAAATACGCGTCTTCGTTTTATGGTCCTTTTCGCGATGCTCTTGATTCTGCACCTGTGGATTTAGTGGATGTACCAAAAGACAAAAAAACCTACCAAATGGATTTTGGTAACCGAATAGAAGCGGTTAGAGAAACTCTAATAGATATTGAGGAAGGTGCCGATATTGTTATGGTTAAACCAGGCCTTTCATATCTTGATATTTTAAGAGATATTAAAAATGAAGTCGATGTGCCTGTGGCAGTTTATCAAGTCTCAGGCGAATACGCCATGATAAAAGCAGCAGCAGAAAAAGGTTGGCTTAATCACGACCAAGTGATGCTAGAAACCACAATGGCTTTTAAGCGTGCTGGTGCTGATATTATTGCTTCCTATTTCGCTAAAGATGTGGTTAAACTACTTAACGATTAATAAATATCAATTATTAATCAAATTAATTTTACTATTTTTAGTTTCGAATCAATCGAATAACCAATAAATTGATTTCGAAACTAAAAATGGACGACATTGACGAAAAAATCATAAAAATGCTCAGTGCAAACGCACGTGAGTCCTTTGCAACTATCGGAAAATCTGTAGATTTATCTGCGCCTGCTGTTGGAAAACGCGTCAAACAATTGGAAGAAAAAGGTATTATCTTAGGCTATTCGCTTCATCTTAATCATGAAAAACTTGGAGTGAATGTTAAAGCTTATATCAATCTAAAAATCCATCAATCTAGTACTATAAGAACAGCCTACAATCAAATTAAATACTTAGACGAAGTACAACGATGTGATCGCATTACAGGTGAAGACAGTCTTTGCATTTTGGCTTATTTTAAAAGCAACAAAGATTTAATAACCTTATTGGAACGTATATCGCAATATGGTGTGCCAAATACACGTATTATTTTAGAAAGTTAACTTTTTACTTTCTATATCATTTTAATTGTTCTTTAATTATCTCCAAAAGGATTACCGCTAAACCTAATAAATTCTTCTTGAGTTAACAGTTCGCCTTCTGTAGGCTCAATTATATCATCCGCTTCAGGGTGGTCAATATCAATTTTAATTACAGTCCATAACAGCGCTACATCTTCTATTTCTAGGATTAAGCCAGGCAAACCGTTAAAACCTCTTGGACCATGTTTAACCGGAATCTCAGGAGCAAACCACGCCTTTACTTTTTTATTATTGCGTTTCTCTATAGTTGCCAAATAACATGTATAGCCGTCTATTTGTTTGGTCTCTTTAGTAATTACCCAGTCTTTTGGTTTTTGAATTACTCTTTTTGTAGGCCCCATTATAGTATTTTGAGTAATGCTATAATTACGACTCCTGTCATTGTAATATATAGAACTCCCTCCAGCCATAAACCAAGTAAGGTTTATATTACTTCGGGTTATGCTAAGTCCGTCACCACTGTTATTCCATCCCGGAATATCAATCTTTGGCTCCACATTATAAATAGCGATACTATCATTAAACACTAAATAGCCTTCAACCGGTTGCGATTCTTTCATCATCAATAAGGCTTCATTTTTGGCCTCTGTATTTTTACGATTTTGAAACGGCTCTTCTACACTATCTTTTATAGTCTCTAGACGATAGGTTACCTTTCCTTTTATTTGTGCAGACAAACTATAGTACCCTAATAAAACAAATATTAATATAATAGTTCTCATAGGTCTAATTTACAAAATGTTTTAATATCCCTTTTTATTTCGTATTCCTTATAACTTAGTTATAACTAAAAAAATAGCTAGGTTGTAATTAGTATTCATTTCGTAACTTTGTATTTATAAAAACTACAAAACATTAATGGGCTTACTCATTTTTTACGCTGTCATCTCTATCTTTTTTTCATTTTTATGCTCTATTTTAGAGGCTGTACTTTTAAGCATTACTCCTACTTTTATTAATATAAAAAAGAAAGAAGGAAAAACTTATGCTACAGAATTAGAAGAATTAAAAAAAGATGTCGATCGTCCACTCATCGCTATACTTACACTAAATACCATTGCCCACACTGTTGGCGCAATTTTAGTTGGTGTGCAAGCAAAAGTGGCTTATGTTGAGCTTTATGGCTCTACTAAACGAAGCATTTTAGGATTCGAATTCACTGAGGACATTATGGTTGCTGTTGTTTCTACAATAATGACTATTCTTATTTTAGTCGCTTCAGAAATTATTCCTAAAACCATTGGAGCCACATTTTGGAGACAATTAGCAAACTTTACATCAAAAGCTTTAAACATTTTAATATTTCCATTAAAATACACTGGTATTTTATGGGTACTTCAACTCACTACAAAATTAATTGGGGGTAAAGGTCATGGTAGTGTTTTAAGCAGAGAGAGTTTTGCTGCTATGGCAGAGATTGCACAAGAAGAAGGTGTTTTTGAAGAAAACGAAAGTAAAGTCATTAAAAACTTATTGAGCTTTAAAGAGGTACAAGCTAAAGATGTTATGACACCTCGTACAGTAATGAAAACGGAAGACGAAAGCATGACTATTGAAGCCTTTTTTAATGCAAACTCTAATGTTAGATTTTCAAGAATTCCTGTATTTACTAATGATGCAGATAATATTACAGGTTTGGTTTTAAAAGCTGAAGTTTTTAAAGAAATGGCACTAGGTAATGGTTCAAAATTATTATCTGATATTAAACGAAGTATTATTATTGTAAATCGTAGTTTACCTATTCCAACTTTATTTGAACAGTTGGTAGAAAGTAGAAACCACCTAGCCTTAGTTGTAGATGAATACGGTTCGGTAAGTGGTTTAGTAACTATGGAAGATGTTATTGAAACATTACTTGGCTTAGAAATTATGGATGAAAGCGATAATGTATCCGACTTACAACTTTTAGCAAGACGAAGCTGGGAATCTAGAGCAAAACGATTGGGTATCATTGATAATGATAATCCAGAAAACTAAACCTTCTTTTGGAACAGCTACCTCTACAAATCTGCTATATTGACACTCCACTTGGACATGCCAAAATTAGCGGAAATGAAAATGGTTTAACCTCTGTTTCAATTTTAGACACACAAGAACAACTATCTGACACTATTCCTGAACCCTTATTAGATGGTGTAATTCAGCTTAAAGCATACTTCAACGAAACCCGAAAAACTTTCGACTTAAAATTAAACCCTGAAGGTACTGCGTTTCAGAAAAAAGTATGGAGAGCTCTTGAAACCATTCCATTTGGCAAAACCATGTCGTATTTACAATTATCTAAACAATTAGGAGATATAAAAGCTATAAGAGCAGTCGCAAGTGCCAACAGCAAAAATCCACTTTGGATTATTATACCTTGCCACAGAGTCATTGGAAGTGACGGAAGTTTAACAGGTTACGCTGGTGGGTTACACAGAAAACAATGGTTGCTTAATCACGAAAGTGAGCACAAACAACAGTCCCTTTTTTAGTCAGAATTTTACTATATTTATTTTTTTAATCCGCTTTTACAAAACAAGCGCTCTACAAACGTATCAAACAACCAAGTCATACATAGCACATAGCCTATGACAAGTAAAAACCAATAAGTAAGAACACATGAAATTCATTAAAAAACTACTAAAATGGCTTATCGGAATTGTTGTCGCACTCGTTATTGCTGCTTATATTTTTGATTATGATTATATTTTAAAAGGAGTTCGCGTTGTCTATTTTACTGGTCATTCTACAGCCTTTATTGACGATTACCCTTATTTTGAAAATGATACAATTAAGAAAGGCCCCCAAACTGATGCTTGGCCCTTACACAAAAATTACAATGCTGTAACAGCTACAGACGAGTTAACAGCCATAAATGATAAGTACGGTACAATTGCGTATTTGATTATAAAAAATGATAGCATTTTTTACGAACAGTATGCAGAAGGTTACAGTAAAGACTCTAAAACCAATTCTTTTTCAATGGCTAAAAGCATCACCTCAGCATTACTTGGTAAGGCTATTATGGAGGGTTATATAAAAAATTTAGATCAACCCATTAGTGATTTTTATCCGCAATTTAAAGATACAAAAACTACAGTTGGAGACTTATCGTCTATGTCTTCTGGTTTAGATTGGGTAGAATCTTATACAAGTCCATTTTCTATTACAGCAAGAGCAAATTATGATGATGATTTGGCTGAAACTATTTTAAATCAGAAAGTCGTAAAAACACCTGGTAAAGAATTTGAATATTTAAGTGGCAGCACTCAATTACTAGGTATGGTCATTAAAGAAGCCACCGGAAAACAATTAGCAGACTATCTCTCTGAAAGTTTTTGGCAACCTTTAGGAGCCGAAAACGATGCGTTATGGCAATTAGATGATGATGAAAATAAACTAGCAAAAGCCTTTTGCTGTATCTCTAGTAATGCTCGCGATTTTGCGCGTTTTGGAAAGCTTTATAAAGACCATGGAAAATGGAATGGCAAACAGCTCCTTGATTCTACTTTTGTTGCCAAGTCAACCCAATCTAGGTTTAAAGGTCAGCCTTATGGTTATGGCTTTTGGGTTAGTGATTATAATAACAAACACACCTTTGCAATGATTGGTATTTTAGGGCAATATGTAATTACAATTCCTGAAGATAACGTCATCATTATCAGACTAGGACACCATAGGAGTCCCGAAAAAGTTAATTTTTTCCCTTCGGATTTTTATGTTTATATTGATGAAGCTTATGCGATGATGAAGAAATAGATTTTTAGAATTAAAATCTCTAAAGCTTTTTAAATCTTTTGAGATTTAGAAAATTAACAGCTATGATTTCAAAACTCAACTTAGAACACATTCTATTTTTAGACATAGAAACCGTTCCTGAAACAGAAAACTTCACTGATTTAGACAAAACAAAACAAGACCTTTGGGATGCTAAATCGCGTTACCAACGTAAAGACGAGTTTACGGCGGAAGAATTCTATGACAGAGCTGGTATTTGGGCCGAATTTGGTAAAATTGTGTGTATTTCGGTCGGCTATTTTAAAATGCAAGGCGAATCTCGAAGCTTTAGAGTCACATCGTTTTACGGTGATGAAGTCAAGATTTTAAAGGATTTTAAAAATTTACTGATTTCACATTTCAGTTCTAATAAGCATTTACTTTGTGCCCATAACGGTAAGGAATTTGACTTTCCATACATTGCAAGACGTATGATTATCCACAACATAGAATTACCATACAAATTGAATCTTTTCGGTAAAAAACCATGGGAAGTACCACATCTCGATACGTTAGAATTATGGAAATTTGGAGATTATAAAACCTATACCTCTTTAAAACTATTAACCAACGTTTTAGGCATTCCTTCACCAAAAGATGACATAGATGGTAGTGAAGTATATCGTGTCTATTATAAAGAGAAAGAAATAGATCGTATTATCATTTATTGTGAAAAAGACACCATTGCTGTAGCTCAAATTTTCTTAAGATTGCGAGGAGACGAATTACTTCACGATAATGAAATAAAACATGTGTAATTTAGCGCATTAGATTGAAACTTTATTTATGGCAAATTTAATTAGCGTTAAACAACTACATATTTCTTTTTATAAAGACAAGGTTGAAAAACAAATTATAAAAAACATTTCATTTGATATAAAAGCAAATGAAATTGTAGCTGTTGTTGGAGAATCTGGTTCTGGCAAGTCCATTTCGTCATTAGCTCTAATGGGTTTATTACCCAAACAGATTTCCAAAATTACCTCTGGCTCTATCTTATTTAAGGATAAAGATCTCGTTGGTTTGCCTGAAAAAGAATTTCAAGCCCTAAGAGGAAAAGACATTGCGATGATTTTTCAAGAACCTATGAGTTCTTTAAATCCATCGATGCGTTGCGGGAAACAAGTTGAAGAAATCTTAAAACAACACTTTAAATTATCAGCTACAGAACTAACATCTGAAGTTATAAACCTCTTTGAAAAAGTAAAACTTCCCAATCCAGAGCGAATTTTAAAGGCTTATCCACATGAAATTTCTGGTGGACAAAAACAACGCGTCATGATTGCTATGGCTATTGCCTGTAAACCTAAATTACTCATTGCAGACGAACCAACAACAGCATTAGATGTAACCGTTCAAAAAGAGATTTTAGAGCTATTAAAAGACATCCAAACAGAAACAGAAATGAGTGTCTTATTTATTTCGCATGATTTATCCTTGGTTTCTGAATTGGCAGATCGTGTTTTAGTGATGTATCAAGGCCAAATTGTAGAACAAGGAACGACTAAAGACATTTTTCATTTACCAAAACACACTTATACAAAAGCATTAATTGCAGCAAGACCTTCAACAGATTTTAGGTTAAAACAACTACCTACCATTTCTGATTTTATGACAGATAATGTGAATACTACTATTATTTCTGAAGCAGATCGCATAAAAAATCATAAAAAGCTATATGCACAACAACCGCTATTGGAAGTCATTGACGTAGAAAAAACGTACCTCTCAAAAACAGGATGGTTTTCTAAAAACCAACCGTTTAACGCTGTTGATGGCGTAAGCTTTAAGGTATATACAGGTGAAACCTTAGGCTTAGTTGGAGAATCTGGTTGCGGAAAATCTACTTTAGGAAATGCCATACTACAATTAGACAAAGCCACAGCTGGAAGAATTTTATACAAAGGCAAGGATATCACTAATTTAAGTACTTCTGAAATGCGAGCCTTGCGAAAAGATATTCAGATTATATTTCAGGATCCCTTTGCCTCTTTAAACCCTCGTTTAACTGTTGGTAACGCTATTTTAGAACCTATGACGGTTCATAATATTGGAATTTCCCATGAAGCACGTAAAGAAAAGGTAATTGACATTTTAAACAAAGTAGGGTTAGATGCCACTGCTTTTGATCGCTATCCTCATGAGTTTTCTGGTGGACAACGCCAACGTGTAGGTATTGCTAGAACTATTGCATTAGAACCTCAGCTTATAGTTTGTGACGAGTCTGTTTCTGCTTTAGACATTTCTGTACAAGCACAAGTTTTAAACTTGCTGAATGATTTAAAAGAGCAATTTGGATTTACTTATATATTTATTTCGCACGATTTGGCGGTTGTAAAATATATGTCAGATCAACTATTAGTAATGAATAAAGGAAAAATTGAAGAAATTGGTGATGCAGATATAATTTACGCTTCACCAAAAAAAGCTTACACAAAAAAGTTAATTCATGCTATTCCAAAAGGATTATAGCATGAATACTTTTTTTGCTAATTTAAAAACATTTGACACTAACTCAAAAGTGTTTTCTAATACTGAAAACTCATCGTTTTCATTTAAAGTAGGTTCTGGTAGATTTGGTTTTGATTTCATAAGCAGTAATTCATGGTAGATTTGGGGCAAAAAGGTAAATTAAGTTTATGGTAAATCAGGTTAATTTAATTCATTTTGTTTGGGACTGCAATATGTAATTTATTTTTATTAAATCAGCTAAAACACATAATTAATCGTTGAAATACACTTAATTTTAACATTTAACATATTTTATTGTTATTTTTCGCACAAAAAAACCGCTATACATTAGCGGTTTTAAATTTATTATGTAAGCTATTTTTATAATTCCATTTCGGGAATATCACCTTCAATAATCAATTCTCCTTCTGTTGCTTTTTTTATCTCTTCTACAGAAACACCTGGTGCGCGTTCTAAAAGTTTAAATCCTTTTGGTGTTACTTCTATAACAGCCAAGTTTGTTACTATTTTCTTTACACAGGCAACTCCAGTTAAAGGTAAAGAACACTCTTTCAATAACTTAGATTCACCTGCTCTATTAGTATGCATCATGGCAACGATAATATTTTCTGCGCTAGCAACTAAATCCATAGCACCTCCCATACCTTTAACCATTTTACCTGGAATTTTCCAATTAGCTATATCGCCTTTTTCTGACACTTCCATCGATCCAAGTATTGTTAAATCAACATGTTGACCTCTAATCATCGCAAAACTTGTTGCTGAATCAAAAAATGAAGCTCCAGGCAAAGTCGTTATGGTCTGTTTTCCTGCATTAATAATATCTGCATCTTCATCTCCTTCAAAAGGAAAAGGTCCCATTCCTAAAACACCATTTTCACTTTGAAATTCGACATCAATGTCGTCTCTTACAAAATTTGCTACTAATGTTGGAATCCCAATTCCTAAATTAACATAGTAACCGTCTTTTACTTCCTTTGCAATTCGTTTTGCTATTCCGTTTTTATCTAACATAACTATGCTCTTTGTCTAACTGTTAATTGTTCTATTCTTTTTTCATATGTCTCACCTTGAAAAATACGTTGAACAAAAATGCCAGGAATATGTATTTGATTAGGATCTAAATCACCTACTGGAACTAATTCTTCAACCTCAACAACAGTAATTTTAGCTGCTCCACACATGTTTGGATTAAAATTTCTTGCTGTTCCTTTAAAAATTAAGTTTCCTGCAGCATCGCCTTTCCATGCTTTTATAAAAGCAAAATCGGCTTTAAACGCATGCTCTAACACATACATTTTACCATCAAACTCTCTTGTTTCTTTACCTTCTGCAACTTCTGTTCCGTAACCCGCTGGAGTATAAAACGCAGGAAAACCTGCCTGTGCTGCTCTAGCGCGCTCAGCTAATGTTCCTTGAGGTATTAACTCAACATCTAACTCACCTGAAAGCATTTGACGTTCAAACTCATCATTTTCGCCTACATAAGAGGAAATCATTTTTTTGATTTGTTTTTGATGTAGTAATAAACCTAAACCAAAATCATCGACTCCTGCATTATTAGAAATACAGGTTAAACCTTTTACTTTGCGTTTTACAAGTTCTGCAATGGCATTTTCTGGAATTCCAGATAATCCAAAACCGCCAAACATAAAGGTCATATTATCACTAACACCTTTTAGCGCCTCTGTAATATTGTCCACTTTTTTATTAATCATATATAAAGAAATTTTGCTTCTGAAAAATACAAAACTATGCTCTTACTTTATAATATATAGTCATAAAATAAGGGTGTGACTATTGCAGATTATTAGAAATCAAAGTCAATAACCCCTTCTGGGTCTTCGTTGCCACCAAGATCGCCTTCTCCTTTAACATCACAATCAATATTAATGGTTAAATTTGAAGGTTTTTCAAATTCATCTTTTGAAATATCTAAAGTTTCATCTTCATAGCAAGCTTTCATATATAAACCCCATATTGGTAATGCCATAGACGCACCTTGACCATAGGTAATAGATCTAAAATGTACAGATCTATCTTCAGCTCCAACCCAAACTCCGGTAACTAAATTTGGCACCATACCCATAAACCAACCATCACTTTGATTTTGAGTTGTTCCTGTTTTACCTGCAATTGGATTGTCTAATTCATAAGGATAACCCGTCATTATCTCTCTATACATTGTATTGTATTTATCTACACCTTTAGACCTTAGACGTCCTCCAGAAGATCCTGCTTGAGTAACTCCTTCCATTAAGTTTACAGTTACATAAGCAACCTCTTCACTTAGAACATCCTTACTTTCTGGCGTAAACTGATAAAGTACTGTTCCGTTTTTATCCTCAATGCGTGTTACCATTACAGGTTTATTATATACTCCTTTGTTTGCAAATGTAGAATAGGCAGCAACCATCTCGTAAACACTAATCTCTGTCGTACCCAATGCAATTGCTGGTACAGGTAAAATATCTGAAGTAACCCCTAATTTTTTTGCCATTTCTACAACTGGTTGCGGTCCAATTTCGTTAATTAAACGCGCTGTTACTGTATTGGTAGAACTTGCCAAAGCATCTTTAAGGGTTTGTTTCCCTGAGTAATTTCCATCAGAATTCTTAGTCGTCCAAGGTTCTGGATTTCCAAATTTATTGGCTTCAATAGTTATTGGAGTTCTTGGAAATGAATCGCAAGGAGAAAATTGTAATTGATCTATCGCTGTGGCATAAACAAAAGGTTTAAACGTAGAACCTACTTGCCTTGTTCCTTGTTTTACCATATCGTATTGGAAGTGTTTATAATTCATACCTCCTACCCAAGCTTTTACATGACCTGTCAATGGGTCCATAGACATCATACCTGGACGGAAAAAAGATTTATAATAACGCATAGAATCTATAGGTTTCATAACCGTATCTACTTCGCTTGCTTTTCCATTTACCCATTTAAAAACCGTCATTTCTATTGGTTTTTGAAACGAAGCTCTAATCTCTTTTTCAGATTTCCCCTGACTTTTAAGCACCCTCCAACGCTCACCACGTTTCATATGATCGTTTAGCAATTTATCAACCTCTGAGGTACTTAAACCTAGAAACGGTGTTGTTTTATTACGTTTTGGAGTATTTTGATTGTTAAATTCTGCTTGTAATCGCGGCATGTGTTGCTCAATAGCATCTTCTGCATATTGTTGCATTCGGGAATCTATTGTTGTATAGATTTTTAAACCATCTGTGTATAAGTCGTATTTACTACCATCTGGTTTTCTATTCTTTTTATCACTTGTCCATTCTTTCATGAAACCTCTAAGGTATTCTCTAAAATAAGTAGCAATCCCTTCACGATGTGATTCTGGAGAATAATTTAAATCTAACTCTGTTTTTTGAAGTGAATCTTTTACGTCTTCAGTAATGAATCCATATTTTTTCATTTGAGCTAAAACAACATTACGTCTATTTCTAGTCCCAACAGGGTTTCTATGTGGTCTAGGATTGTATAAGGTTGGATTTTTTAACATTCCTACAATCATAGCCGATTCCTTAATATCTAAATCTTTAGGTTCTTTACCAAAATATATTCTAGCGGCACTACGTATACCATCTGCATTGTTATTGAAATCAACAATGTTAAGATATTGGGCTATAATTTCTTCTTTTGTGTATTGACGTTCTAAACGAATAGCAATAATCCATTCTCTTACTTTCTGAGAAAGACGTTCAATAATATTACTAGACACTTGTTTTGTAAATAAATTCTTAGCTAATTGTTGAGAGATTGTACTAGCTCCTCCTCCGCTTCCTAATTTATAAATAGCTCTTAGTGTACCTCTGCCGTCAATACCTGAATGTTCGTAATGACGCACATCTTCAGTCGCAATTAAAGCATCTACAATATTTTGAGGTAATTCTTTAAAATCTACAGGCGTTCTATTATCGTTAAAATAGAATTTACCTAATGTTTTATCATCTGAAGAAATGATTTCCGAAGCTAAATTAGTTTCAGGATTTTCTAACTTGGTGTGATCTGGCATTTCGCCTAAAAATCCCCAAGAAGCGAATAGAAATAATAATACAAAGGCTAAAACACCTCCTAAAAATACCATCCAAAACCAACGTACATATTTTGAAAAATCTAAAGTTTCTGGTTTAGATTTCGTTGTTTTCTTTTTTGCCATAATTACTACTTTTGAGCCTGTTCTACTCTAAAACCAATATCTGTTATACCTCCTAAATTTTTAACTCCATTAACATCGCCATTATGTCTCATGGCATGTTGAATATTTACGGTGTAATCTCCTTCTTCATTAAACCTAAAGGGTTCTTTATAACCTCTAAACCACAATTTATTCTCTTTTAAGTCTGAAAAACCTGTTCCTAACAATTCTCCATTTGGAGCTGCCATTTTATATTCTAAAGTGTCTTTTACTGCTTTTCCGTTTGGATAATTTAATTCTACTATAAGAAATAAGTTACTAAATTTATAAGCATCTGTATTTCTTAAATTAACAAACAAATTGTAATTTTTTAAAGTATCAGGTGCTTTAAAATTAAAACTAGCAACAGAATCCTTATGCCATTGATTTGGAACTGATTTATATTGGTCAAACACAGCTTCTGAGTCACAACTCGCCAATAAAAAACAACTGATTATAACCAAAAATAATCCATTAGTCTTTCTTCGCATTTGTATTTGTTTTGGCTTTTGGTTTTTGATTACGGCTTCGATTTTGAGTTTTATTTTTACTGTTATTACTCTTATTGTTGCTCTTTCTATTCTTGTTATTTCTGTTGTTCCTATTGTTTTTACGTTTCTTATTCGGTTTTGGACTATCAAAACGCGTTAAACTATCTTGACCTACAACGTTCTCAAACTCATTTTTAGTGTCTTGAATGTGCTCTACCGCATATTCTTCAAGGCTTGCGACTTTTTCTTTTCTTTTGTTTTTTTCAATAATTTCGTTCGCTTGATCTGTAGTAATAATATGCCAATTCATCCATTCTCCTTCATAGGCATACCACATTAATCCTTTAAAAATGTCTGTTTTTTGGCAAACTGCATTTCCTTTTTCTGTATATAATTTAGTGTCTGATTTAGGAAAAGCTTTTAAAGCATCTAAATAGGCATCTAACTCATAATTAAGACAACATTTTAATTTTCCACATTGTCCGGCAAGCTTTAAAGGGTTTAAAGACAATTGCTGATAACGTGCTGCAGATGTACTAACAGATCTAAAATCTGTTAACCATGTAGAACAGCACAATTCTCTACCACAGGATCCAATACCTCCTAATCGTGCAGCTTCTTGCCTAAAGCCAACTTGCTTCATTTCAATACGTGTTCTAAACTCACGTGCAAAAACCTTAATTAATTCTCTAAAATCTACGCGCTCTTCAGCGGTATAATAAAAGGTTGCTTTGCTGCCATCTCCTTGAAATTCTATATCTGAAATTTTCATTTTCAGCTTTAAGTCTATAGCAAATTGACGTGCTTTAACCTTCATTGGTTCCTCTCTGTCTCTAGCTGCAGACCAAATATCGATGTCTTTTTGTGACGCTTTTCGGTATATTTTTAAAACATTTTCAGTGTCATCAAGTCTTACTTTTTTGCGTTTCATTTGTACCCTTACCAATTCTCCTGTAAGTGTAACCATACCTATATCGTGGCCAGACTTTGCCTGTGTTGCCACTATATCTCCAATGCTTAATGTGAGGTTTTCTGTGTTTTTATAATAGTGTTTTCTGCCGTTTTTAAAACGTACTTCAACACCAATAAATGGGTCTTGTCCGTTTGGAAGCGACATATTAGCTAACCAATCAAAAACAGTAAGTTTATTGCAGCTATCTGTGCCACAAGTCCCATTGTTTTTGCATCCTTTTGGTTGGCCATCTTTACCAGTTGAGCAACTGTTACAAGCCATAAAAATTTTATATATTAAATCTAGAAATAAAAAAAATCTAGATATAGGATTCGTAAATAATTAATGAGTAAAGATAAGATTATTTCTCTAGTTATCTAAAGTCAAATTGTTATTGCTGCACGTCATTCTTATATGACACTAAAAAGCTCAGTGTTCATATTATTAATATTTTCAATTATTAAGTGTGACATCTAGGTGAATTCTATTTCGTAATTCAATTTATTAGACAGCGATTTTAACTGTGTTTTAGACTTAAATATATTAGAAAACAATGTATTGCTCCAGCCAATTCGTTTTGAGTATTTATTAAAGCTTTCCTCTTTCCAATTAAAGCCTTCTTTCCAAAATTTGTTTGGTGATACATAGCAAAATGTATAATCAAAAATAAAACTCGATTGGTTTTCTGAATCTAATTTAGAAATTGTATTAGGAGCCATAAGCGTTATATTATTACTTGCGCAAGTTGCTCTTATTGTTTGTATAAGATCAGGGTAATCATTAGCTAACGATGAGATATCAAAATCGTTATATTCTGTATTTCCAATTTTCTGAATTGGACGAATTTGCAATATATCAAAGCTTTTAGCATCAAAATGGTTAAAAAACTCACTAAGCTCGTAAAAATTATCCTTATTAAAGGTATAGTTTATTCTAACTTTAAAATCATAAGTTTCTTTAAGCTTCTTAAAAACATTAAACGCATTATGAAATTTCTCATAATTAGCTTTTTTCATAAAGCCTTCGTAGCTTTCTTTTGTAACGCCATGAAGTGAAATTGTAAACTCATTTAAACCTGCTTTTAAAAGTGCTTCAATCTTTTCTTCAGTTAATAAATTAGCATTTGTCGTTATAGAAATATAGGGTACTTTATACTGCTTGCCTAATTCTACAATTTTTACAAGATTTTTATACAATGTAGGCTCAGTACCGCAACCTATTTGAAGCTTTAAGGCACGTTTAAAAATAGTTTTTGCTACTAAATTTAATTCTTCATCTTTAAATTGTCCTTTTAGTGTTTTTACATAATCTTCATCCGTAAAATAACACATTTTACAACGCAAATTACAAGCCATTACAGGATCTAAATTAACGGCTAAATACCGCTTATTAAGTTTATGCAACAGAAAAAGCCCAAAGAACTTAATCCTATGGCTCTTAATTTTTCTGTTAAGTTGTAATAGCTTGTAAATGTTCATTTAAATTGTTTTGCCTAAGGTATCAAAAATATTACGCAAGTCCTTTTTATATGGCAAATGATCTGCACGTCCTTTTTTAAAAATATCATTACTATTGCCCTGTCCTTTGCGTAATGCTTTTTGCTCTTCGTATGGTAATCTATTTATTTCCATACAGTTTGAAGAACAACAATTTTCCATTTTTTCCTTGCATTCATCACACTGAATAAATAATAAATGACAAGCTTCATTAGCACAATTTGTGTGCATATCTGCTGGTTTTCCACATTGGTGACAATTGGCAATAACATCATCACTGATACGTTCTGATCGTCTTTCGTCAAAGACAAAGTTTTTACCTAAGAATTTATTTTCTAAGCCTTCAGCCTCAATCTGTCTAACATAGTTAATGATACCACCTTCAAGCTGAAATACGTTTTTAAAGCCCTTATGCTTATAATATGCACTTGCTTTTTCACATCTAATACCTCCGGTGCAATACATCACTAGCTTCTTGTCTTCTTTGTGTGCTCTTAAATCTTCTTCAATTAAATCTAAAGACTCTCTAAAAGTATCTACATCTGGTGTTACGGCATTTTTAAAATGACCAATTTCACTTTCGTAATGGTTTCGCATATCTACCAGAACCGTATTTGGGTCTTCAATAAGCTCGTTGAATTTTTTAGCATTAACATGAACACCTTTATTAGTCACATCAAAAGACGCATCATTTAATCCGTCTGCTACAATTTTTTTACGCACTTTAACTTTTAGTTTTAAAAAGGCAAAATTATCGTGCTCTATAGCAATATTTAATCTTACATTTTCTAAAAACGAAATGGTATCCAGATGTTTCTTAAAAGCTTCAAAGTTTTCTGCAGGTACAGAAAGTTGCGCATTAATTCCTTCAGTGGCCACGTAGATTCTTCCTAAGACTTCTAATTCATCCCAAGCGAGAAACATGTGGTTTCTAAAAATTTCGGTATTGTTAATTTTAGCGTACTTGTAGAAAGAGATGGTTAAGCGTTCTTTTCCCGCTTGTGCAATAAGTTCTGCTCTTTCTTTGGCACTTAAGTTATTGTACAGTTGCATGCTATACTAATTTTTAAGGTTAAAGAATAAAATAATAAGCGACAAAGGTATTATTTTTAGTACAAAAGCTTCAAAATAAGCACAAAAAAAAGCACTCTGAATATTTCAAAGTGCTTTTACAGATTAACTTACCAACTTAAAACAACTTAAAAAGTTAATCTACACCGGCTTTACAATTACTGAGAGTTAAACAGTAACTGAAACACCTAATGCTTTACTAATTGTGTTGTTTATAAAACAGAGAAATCAAAAGATTTACCTCTGCTTTCTAAAACTTTTTCATAGCAATTAATTCCTTTTTCATTTAGTAGATGTAAAAAGTGCAAAAGGGTTGCGTTATAAAAGTGAAAAAAACGTTATTTTCTTTTACAGTTATTTTAAAACAAAAAATGAAATAAATAAAATAAGTGGTATTTTTGAAGACAATTAATTTTAAGAAAAAGAACAAATGAGTAGCGAAAAAGATGCAAAATTAAAAGCTTTAAAACTAACGTTAGATAAATTAGATAAAGCTTATGGTAAAGGGACTGTGATGAAAATGAGCGATCAGGCGGTTGTAGATGTAGATGCTATTTCCTCTGGTTCTTTAGGTTTAGATATTGCTTTAGGCGTTGGTGGATATCCTAGAGGACGTGTTATTGAAATATATGGTCCAGAATCTTCTGGTAAAACAACATTAACACTTCATGCCATTGCAGAAGCGCAAAAAGCGGGAGGTATTGCCGCATTTATTGATGCAGAGCATGCTTTTGATCGTTTCTATGCCGAAAAATTAGGAGTAGACATTGACAATTTAATTATTTCTCAACCAGATAACGGAGAGCAAGCTTTAGAAATTGCTGATAACTTAATTAGGTCTGGTGCTATTGATATTGTTGTAATTGACTCTGTGGCTGCCTTAACACCTAAAAGTGAAATTGAAGGTGAAATGGGAGATTCTAAAATGGGCTTACATGCGCGTTTAATGTCTCAGGCTTTAAGAAAATTAACAGCTTCTATTAGCAAGACCAATTGTACCGTAATTTTTATTAACCAGTTACGTGAAAAAATTGGTGTCATGTTTGGTAACCCTGAAACTACAACAGGTGGTAATGCCTTAAAATTCTACGCTTCTGTGCGTTTAGACATTAGACGTTCTACACAGATTAAAGATAGCGACAGTAATGTAATGGGTAATAAAACGCGAGTTAAGGTTGTTAAAAACAAAGTTGCTCCACCATTTAGATTGGCAGAATTTGATATTATGTATGGCGCAGGTATCTCTAAGGTAGGAGAAGTTTTAGATTTAGCCGTAGAACACGAAATTGTTAAAAAGAGTGGTTCTTGGTTTAGCTATGGAGACACCAAGCTAGGTCAAGGTCGTGATGCTGTTAAACTTTTAATACAGGATAATCCAGACCTGATGGACGAATTAGAAGAAAAAGTGAGAGCACTCATTAATGAATCTAAATAAATTGAATTAAAAAAATCCTGACACAAAATCAGGATTTTTTTAATTTTAGACGCAACCATTTTGCACTTTTTACATCTATATTATAGAAATTGATTAATTAATGTATGAAGAAATTTGTCCTAATCGCCTTTTTACTTGCCTCAATATTAACTTCGTGTAATGTTGACGATGTCAATAACCATGATTTTTATTTGGAAGTTGTACCTATTGATAGCGTAGTAATGCCTGAATATTTTGTAAAAGGCGAAGTTTACCAAATAGATATAACGTATACACAGCCAAGTTCATGTTACTATTTTAATGATTTTTTTTATGAAATAGATGGACAACAAAGAACCGTTGCAGTTGTAAATACAGTATATACTATAAACAACACAACATGTATTGATGCCCCTGAAGAAGTAACCGTTCATTTTAATTTTCATGCCACTGGAAGCGAAACCTATGTATTTAAGTTTTTCCAAGGAGAAGTTGAAACAAACGGAGTAACTGTTGACCAATACTATATTGTAGAAGTTCCTGTTGTGCTATCTGACGATTAAAACATACGGACATTTAAAACTTTAATTATTAACTAACTCTATAACAAATGTGAGTTTAGACCAACTCATAAAAAAATGTATTAACAAAGATGCTCAAGCTCAAAGCCAATTATACAAGCAATTTGCAAGTAAATTATTTTCGCTTTGTCTTAAGTACTCAAAAAACTATGCAGAAGCAGAAGATAATCTGCACGACGCATTTATAACTATTTTTAATAAAATAGAACAGTATAATAACAAAGGGTCTTTTGAAGGTTGGCTTAAAAGAATTGCCATAAACACATCTTTGCAACGCTATAGAGAAGATGTAGGCGTTTACGATATTATGAATGAAGATAATATTAAAGACGTTTCAGTAGATCTTAATGAAAACGACGTAAGTATTAATTATTTACTACAAATTATCCAAGAATTACCAGATAGATATAGGTTGGTATTCAACTTATACGTTTTAGATGGCTATTCTCATGTTGAAATTAGTGAATTGATTAATATTTCAGTAGGTACCTCAAAATCTAACCTAGCAAGAGCAAGGATGATTTTAAAAGATAAAATTGAAGCTTATAACGCAACCTCAAATTCGCGAAGCTTATAAATAATGAACGATAAAAAAAACATAGATAGACTTTTTCAGGAAAAGTTCAAAGATTTTGAAGTTGCGCCTAACGATGCCGTTTGGGAACGCATAAGCGAAAGTCTTCCTAAGAAAAAGAAAAAACGTAGAGTTATTGCCCTGTGGTGGCAAATTGGTGGTGTTGCAGCCATGGTTACCTTATTACTAACTGTTGGAGTTTCTGTATTTAATACTGATGATAATCAGAAATTTCCTATTGTTAATACAGAAAATAGCACCAATGACCTAAACAACAACAACAACAACAACAACACAAATACACCAACTAAAAAAAGTCTAAACGAGCTAAATACAGTTGAATCTAATAATAAAACCCAAATAGTTAATTCAAATATAGACTCTGAACAAGAATCAAATTTAAACGATTCTAAAGAGGATACATCTCAAAAAACGTCTACTTCAAAACAATTAACAACCCCTAATAATTATAATCAAAAGTTAAATTCGGTTGCTAATAACTCTAAAGTTGTAAAACGACATAAATCGTCTCAAAAGCAACATCGCTTATCATCAAATAAAGACAAAAGCACCAAGATTGCTAACCAAACTAAAACATCAAATTCTAATTTAAAGAAAAACGATAACACTCAATTAGCATCTGAAACAGAAATAAAATCTACCATTAAAGAGGCCTTAGAAAACAGTAACACAGGTATTGCTGCAAATAAATCATCTGAAAACACAAAATCAGAAACACCTCATACAGATTTAAGCAAAACAAATAAGCCAGAAGCCGAGAATTCACTTATTGAAATTCCAGAAAAAGCGTCTATTGAAGATGCTATTGCAGAACAGAACACAACTATTGAAGAAGAAGAAAAAGAAGATGACCAAAACAGGTGGAGCATTGCCCCAAATGTTGCGCCTGTTTATTTTAGCTCTTTAGGAGCTGGGTCTCCTTTAGATCAGCAATTTAATGAAAACTCCAAAAGTTCTGATATTACCATGAGCTATGGTATTGCTGGTAGCTATGCCATTTCTAAGAAATTAAAAATTAGAGCAGGTGTCCATCGTGTAAACCTTAGTCAAACGACCTCAGATGTTTATGCTTATACAGGAGCTGAAACAGCTGCTAGAGGTGTAGACGCTGAGTTCAGTAATATTTCCTTTAAAGGAGGGGAGCAACACGTATCACTTATAAGCTCTACAATGATGAATAAAGCTTCTACTCCAGAACTATTCAACACTAAAATTGCAGGTAAAATTGATCAAAAATTTGGTTTTATTGAAGTGCCTTTAGAGTTAGAGTATAGCTTATTAGATAAAAAATTCGGAATTAATGTTATTGGTGGATTTAGCACGTTTATTTTAAATGAAAATGAAATCTACGCAGATATCAATGGAAGTTCGACCTTAATTGGAGAAGCCAACAATATTAATACTACCAGTTTTAGTGCCAATTTTGGTTTAGGAATGAATTACAATCTGTCTAAACAATGGCATATAAATCTTGAACCCACATTAAAGTATCAAATAAACACATTTAATAATACAACGGGAGATTTTAAACCGTTTTTTATCGGTGTGTATACAGGATTAAGTTTTAAGTTTTAGGTTAATTTAATTTAGGTTATTGCAGCAAGTAAGCTATGATAAATGCAATGATAACAAAAGCTACTCTTGGTTAGAGTAGCTTTTTTTTGTTATTTGATGACGACTTAATTCATCCCAAATTAAAGTCCGTGTTTTTTCATTTAATGCTTTAGTATCTGTAGCCTTTAAACCATTTGTTGGCAAAAAATGATGAATTTTGGCTCGCATTTTACCAGGACCTCCACTAAAAAAAGTATATGAAAATCGCTTTTTATTATCGTAGAAAGTTATTGGTACTACAGGTATTTGATGGTTAATTGCCAATCGAAACGCTCCATCTTTAAATTCATCTAATAAAATATGCTCTTCTGGTACACCACCTTCAGGAAAAATACAAATACTTACGCCCTGTTTTAAGCGTCGTTGTGCTCTTAAAAAAACAGCTTGTCTGCTTTGAGCACTACTTCTATCTACTAAAATACAAGTACGTTTATAAAAGAATCCAAACAATGGAATTTTTGCGAGTTCTTGTTTTCCTACAAAGACAAAAGGATTCTTAACAGCCACCAGCATTAGCATAATATCTGCCATAGAAGTATGATTAGCTACAAACATGTAACTTTTATTAGGATCAGGCATTTCTTCTCTTATGATTTTATACCCAAAACCCATACCTATTAAAATAAACTTAGACCAAATGCGTGCTAGTTTAAAAAAATACCGATACCATTCCTCTCTAGAAATAGAGATAATTAATAAAGGAAACAATACAATAATTGGGATAGCTACCAAAATGTAGAACCAAATGCGATATAAAAGCCAAAATGGATATTTCAAAAATGCCATAGCATCAAAACTAATTAATTAAATTAAATGACTTCTTATAGTTCTACTAAAAAATTTACCTTTGTTTATAATTTAAGTTTAATTTAAAGAGATACCTGCTTACACAGGTAATGTTATGGCAAGAATACTAACAGGAGTACAAAGCACAGGCACACCGCATTTAGGAAATATATTAGGTGCTATTTTACCAGCAATAGAAATGGCTAATGATGCTAAAAACGATTCATTTTTATTTATCGCAAATTTGCATACGCTAACACAAATTAAAGATGCTGAAGAATTAAGAAATCACACTTATTCTGTTGCTGCAACTTGGCTAGCGTTTGGGTTAGATATTGAAAAAACCGTATTTTATAGACAAAGTGATATTCCGCAAGTAACGGAACTCTCTTGGTATTTAAGTTGTTTCTTTCCTTACCAACGTTTAACATTAGCGCATGGATTTAAAGATAAAGCCGATCGTTTAGAAGACGTTAACTCTGGCTTATTCACCTATCCAATGCTTATGGCTGCGGATATTCTGTTGTATGATGCAGAAATCATTCCAGTTGGAAAAGACCAATTACAACATATTGAAATGACACGTGATGTCGCCTCTCGTTTTCATGCTAAAATGGGAGAAGCTTTTGTTTTACCTGAAGGAAAAATACAAGAAAACGGCATGCTTATTCCTGGTACAGATGGCGAAAAAATGAGTAAAAGTCGCGGTAATTTCATTAATATCTTTTTACCTGAAAAACAATTACGTAAAAAAATAATGTCTATTGAAACCGATAGTACACCTCTTGAAGAACCAAAAGACTGGACAACATGTAACTGTTTTGCTATTTATAGTTTATTAGCTTCTGAAGCTCAAATTGCAGAAATGAAGGCTAATTACGAAGGAGGAAATTACGGTTATGGCCACGCCAAACAAGCCTTGTACGAATTAATCTTAGAGCGTTTTTCTAAACAAAGAGAACGTTATAATTATTATATGAATAATCTTGATGAAGTTGATTCAGCATTAGCAAAAGGTGCCGCTAAAGCAAAATT
>Ga0193952_1000265_pt1 | contig 22018 bp, 23 predicted proteins | sample BB_3_MG_FD_140368 | JGI IMG/M metagenome (GOLD analysis project Ga0193952, IMG submission 140368) | Microbial mat bacterial communities from the Broadkill River, Lewes, Delaware, United States - BB_3_MG | ecosystem: Environmental > Aquatic > Freshwater > River > Microbial mats | place: USA... | reverse complement strand
CAAGTAAGTATCAAAAAGGATTTTTGGGACTATTATACAAGTTATTACCTAAAGGATATTGAGAAATATATTGAAACCAAATCTACACTAAAAACCGAATTGGCTCAATATGAAAAAGAGGTGTCTGATTGTCAAAAGAAAATAAAAGAAGAAAGTGGAATAATTGCTGAGAACCAAAGAAAACTTACCAATGTTCAGACATCCATAAATTCAATAAATGCATCTCTTACTAGAAATGGATTTACAAGTTTCAAACTTAAAAAATGGGGAGAAGATAGTTGTTTATTAGTAAGAACAGAATCTCCTGGTGACAATAATATATACAAATCACTAAGTGAAGGGGAAAAAACAATCATTTCATTTCTGTATTTCATTGAGTTATGCAAAGGGACAACAGATAAATCAAAGGAAATCTTAAATGATAGAATTATCGTGATTGACGACCCAATCTCTAGTCTATCACATAATATTGTATTTGAAGTGTCTCAAATAATCCGAAGTGAATTATTGCTGCTTAAAAAGCAGGAAAAATATAGTCAATTATTTGTATTAACACATAATCTTTATTTGTACTATGAAATCAGAGGTAATATTGATAATATAGAACGAAAGTATAATGCTAAGAATCCAGAACATGAAGTTAAACTCTATAACACATATAAAGTTAAGAAGGAAAGTGATGGTGGTTCAGTGGTATTGGTATCTGACAGAAAAGAAGTATTAACCGACTACGATGTTTATTGGAGTATAGTAAAGGAATGTAAATCTGAAAATGGATACAAAGCTCTTTTACCAAATGCAATGCGTAACATACTAGAATATTACTTTGGATTTATAAAAGATGAAGATAATTTAAATAATGCTTTAGCGAATATTACGGATAGAGAGTTTGTGAGATTTATTCAACGAAATTCGCATTCAGACAAAGAGAATTTTACATTTAATGTTGAAGAGATCAACGTTGATAACTTTTTGAAATCATTTGAAGAAATATTTAAGAAAACTAATCAATTCAATCATTATAGAATCAAAATGAATTAAGCTAATTATTAAAAAAGGCCAGCGTACAACATTTTGTATAAGTAATGGCAGGCGATATGTGGTAAAAAACAAGGTTTGTAGCCCGCTCAAACTGCAAAGCGGTTTGACAGGAAACTACCACGCAATCTGCCACTACTCATACAATTTTCCGTTGTGTAAAATATAGAAAAGATACTAATCAAAAACACATATGAAATTAAACGAAAATCAAAAAGGCATACTCATTGAAAGACTTAATGAAGTTTGGAAAAATAGAACATGTGCAGTTTGTGGAGAAAATAATTGGATGATTGATGACACTCTTTTTGAGATTAGAGAGTTTCACGGAGGTAAAACAGTACTTGGAAGTGGAGCAATAAAGCCATTAATAACAGCAGCTTGTGAAAATTGTGGGAATACCACACTTTTTAATGCAATAAAACTTGGACTTGTTGATCCTCAGAACCCTACAGGAGAAGAAGCGAAAGGAGGTAGTCATGAGTGATTTTAAATTTAGTCAAGATTACGTTGTCTATAAGGCAAAAAAAGAAGGAATATATCCTATTAAAGAATCAGATTGGGGAAGACTTAGGAGATTAATAGATGGTATTATTCCTAATCAGCGAATTTTTCAAATTTTATCATCTATTGCATTTGGAATATTTGCTTCTGCAATATTTGCATTGATTGCATTTAACTCTGCTACAGAATTGGAATCTTGGGTAAAACCAACGACATGGGGCATCTTTTTTGTTTCGCTTATATCAGGGGTTGGATTATTAGTTTTGGACAAGCAACAGAAAGACATGATTACTTATTCTACCAACGATGTACTTGCAGAAATGACAGAAATAGAAAAGTCATTTGACAAGTCAGATGGAGAATAAATACTTTGCACAACATTTTGTATAGGTCATAGCGGGTAAAGTGCTAGTTTTAAAGCTCAGATCCCGAATCAGATTTGGTGTGGTTTGACAGGAAATCTCTCCGCAACTCGCTACGCCCCATACAATTTACCGTTACCGTGCATGAATAACCCCGACTATAATTAATATAGTTTTAATGCAAAAATATAGAGTTAACAAAGTATTAGGCAAACTATGTTTTGAAATTCTTAATGATAATTTGAAAGAGAAAATGAATATTGAAAAGATTAGGAAAAAAATAGAAGGGTATAATCAGGAAGTTAATGAACTACATCCATTTTTAAAGAATCTTTTACCCAAATTCCCACAAATTAAACATGTAGAATATACTCATGGAAATAGAGAGTATGGGGCAGATTTTGTCTTAATCGAAGAAGACAAAATGTTACTTAAAGAAAAATATATTGGAGTTGTTGTTAAAAGCAAAAAGATACAACAATCAGATGTGGATGAGATTGAACGTCAGATAAATGAATCGTTTCGTATGCCTAAAACTATTTTTAATGGACAGAAACAAGTTTCATTAGATACTGTGTGGTTTTTGACAAATAAAACTATAACGACCAACGCAAAAGAAAAGATTAAAAAATATTTTCGAGATAAAAACGTAACAATTATAGATATAAATATGCTTGTTAATCTAGTAGGTAATCATCATCAAGAATTTATTGATAAAATGAAAGCTGATATTTTTACTATAGATAATAATCATATTTCAAGTTGTGGTACAATACCAGAAATAGACAAGGAGAATAAATATATAGGTTATTTTGAAAATGAGTACGGAGAGCAGTCCTTTTTTATCGGAGATTACGACAAAAAAAAAGCTATTATACGAGGTGGAGATTTTGGTTGGGAAACGGAAATAGAAATTTCTTTGGGTATGACAGAATTCAATTACATATTTAATCTACCTGAAATTCTTTGGATAAGTAATTGTTTTACGACAATGACAAGAGGAGATTTTGTGAAAATTTTTGAGGAATTTTCGGGTATATTGGGTTTTCCTAAAAAATCTCAAGAAGTAATTCCATAGATTATTGAAAGCTTGACCAAACGCACGGTAACAAAAGCAAAATTTCATGGGCGTTGATGAGTAGTTTGAAAGTTTAGTACAATTAAGAAACACCAGTAAGCTACTAAAATTGGTTTGCCAAAAAATATATCCAAATTTATGCGGCTTGCTTATTTGGGGGGTTGATAAGACAACTGTTTTAGCCGCCCACGCAACTTAGCAAGACCTTTATTTTGCTATGGGTATCTCAGGAGCTATTCAACACCTTGCAGGTATGGAAGAGTCTGAATTCATCATCGCTATCAATAAAGATACACCTATCTTCCAAACAGCGGATCTAGGTATCGTTGGTGATATCAAAACTATCGTTCCAATGTTAACAGAAAGACTTAAGAAGTAATAACTACTTTTTAGATATACTAAAGGCAGTTTCCTTATGGAGACAGCCTTTTATGTGGGTTAATTTTTTGCGACATATATTCTATATATTTATATTGTTTAGTCTTATTTTTTATACATTTGGTGTTTCTTAGTTATCAATACTATTAGTATATGCGCTTGGTTATGCTTTTTTGTTTAAGATGTAGTTAAGCAATTTTTTTGCAACTTATCCTATGGACAAGGAAATGATTACGATTGATATGTGACTATACTACTCAAATTAGCTGTGTATAGTCACCATTTTCAAAAGATATAACATAAATATTGATGTTACACATACGTTAGCGAAAATTAATTACATTTCAACGATAGATTTATGGATAATGAATTATTAGCAAGGATTGAAATAGCAATGGATAAAGCAATGGAAGGATTTCTGGCTGATGAAGATTCTATATTTAATAATTACAAAGAACAAAAGAAACTAAAATATAGCGTTGTTAAGCAATTCAAGAACTGGAAAAAAACCCAAACCTGTATCGTTCGTAATTGTAATAATAAAAGCATCGAAAGGTCACATACAATTCAGAAATCGAGTTCAATCAAAGAAATCTCAGAAAATGGACACGTATTGGCGCCCAGATTTAATTATGATACTGGTAAAATGGAAATGACTAATTTAGGAATTAATCAAGCTTCGACTTTTCCCGGATATTGTTCTGAACACGAAAATCTGTTCGTGGAATTTGAAAATCGTAAAGATTTTGAATCAGAAGAACATCTTGCCTTGCAGCTTTATAGAACAATTTGTAGGGAAATTGTCATTAATGAGTATCATTTAGACAAAAATAAGTATTTGCATAATAGTTATCTCGAATATAGGGATAAGAAAATTGGCGAATCTATCATTGACGATTTAGGTGCCGAAAATATACAATCACTTAATTTCTCAGTTGAAAATTTCAAATTTAAAAGTAACGACTCCAAGATTAAATCTCTCAAAGAACAGAGAATAGAATTAGAAAGATATCTTAATGAGTTTCTATTCAAAATGAATGAAGCTGTACAAAATGATATTAAAAAAGGGAAGTTTCAAAAGATTGAATGTATACCGATTCTTATAAATTTTAAAATTCCTGTTGCATTAGCTGGTCGAGGAAACTTCTATTCCAAAAGAACGTCAAATTCAAAATCTAAACTAATTGAGTTTATATTTAATGTTTTACCACTAGAAGGCAAAACCTATATACTTATTTCAACACTAAAGAAATATACTATTGAATTAAGATCTTACATAAGTCAATTTAAACATCCGTTGCAATTATTATGCTTAATTGAAAGATGGATGATTTACGGCTCTGACCATTGGTTTATAGGCCCTTCTGTCTGGAATAAACTAAATACTAATTATCAGAGTAAAATACTTGAATCAATTTTAGATGATAACTACAATATTGGGCACGTATGTAAATTGTCCATATTTAATGATATTAAGAATGAGTGTTTGCTTTTCTTCGAAGAACATGATAAAGAGGTTCCTGATTTTTTAAGAAGTATTATAAATGAAGAGAAAGAGAAAATAACTTTCGCTAACAAAAGCTAAATGTCATACTGGGTACAGCTGGCAATTAAACCACAGTTCTTTGTTACAACATCGCCAATGCGTCTTTGATGATTTGTCTGTAAAAATTAAAATATTAATAAACGAAATTGACTCTGTGAGTAATTGTAAATTTATCACCTTTAATCCCGTACAGCACATAGCAAGACCTTTGTAAGCCATTTAAAAAGAGCCCAAGTGCAATAAATATAATGATTTAAAATATGACTGAATACTATGATAAATTTCCTGTAAATATTGCAGAAACAGCAGGAAGAATAAAACGCAATCCATTCATCTTTCATTATGAAAGATATGAAGTATGGCAAGGAGGTAAATGTATTTTTTCTGAAAATTCTAATTCAAAAATCACCTCTCGATTAGAGCAAAATGCACTCCACGTAATAATTGAAGACGAATCTATTTCAAAATATATTAATAAGACATTTTATTTTGTGGAAATCTCAACAAATAACGATAGGATTATGTGGAGTAAAGATATTTTTAATACTTCATATGATATTGAATATAACACCCCAGATGTATCGTCATTATTTTATAAAAACGGAGAATTGTCGAAAGTAACTTTTACTATTCATAATCCAAATACTTTAATAGAGTTATACAGAGATGAGGGCATTTCCACAAATTCTGAACTAGATATCATTGCTAATTCAAGGAAAGTAATATCGTTGTATGAAATGGAAAATATTACTGATGCCAGACCAATATTGGTGGATATTTATCGGTCAGTTAAACACAATCCAGCACAATTAAAGGATGTGATTGATTTTGAAAGTCTTGGAAAGGCTTTTATGTTTATGCTCGACCAAAGATTATCCGATGATATCGACACTTTACAGATGATGTCAAGTTTAGCATATTTGTTCATATCCAAGGCAATTAAAAAGGACGAAAAAAATCCAAATCTAAAAAAGGATAGGTTAATTGTTTTAAGAATTGGTCATGATGCTTTAAAGTATACAGTTATGTCTGCATTAAGATTAAATGAAGGTGGTTTGATGGCTTTTTCGCTTGGAAATAGTGATTTAAAGGCAAGAGATTCAATTTATAAAATGGAAATAGCTGATTTAGAACTTACCCCTATTCTATATTTAAGGATTGATTTCTTTAATGAGCGAAAAATGGAATTTGATGAAAAAATAAGAAATCAATTTTTAATGCCTGAAAAAACAAAAGAAAACGTAATTGGGTCAGGCATTAAAATTCATAATGAGTTGTTTGATTATCTTGATAATATGGTAATTCTTAATGAGAATGTTGACTTTTAAAATCATTTATTAATGGAAGTTATCCACGGTAACATATTTACAACAGAATGTCAAACAATTGTAAATACAGTAAATTGTTTTGGAGTAATGGGGGCAGGTATTGCCTTGGAATGCAAATATCGTTACCCTGAAATGAATGAAAGATATGTCGAACTTTGTCAGCAAAAATTGTTAAATATTGGTCAATTATACTTGTACAAATCATCAAAAAAATGGATTCTTAATTTCCCTACAAAACATCATTGGAAATTCCAAACCAAAAAGGAGTATTTAGAAAGAGGGTTAAAAAAAATTGTTGACACTTACAAAGAAAAAGGAATAGAATCAATTGCATTTCCTTTGTTAGGCGCAAGTCATGGAGGCTTGACGAAAAACGAATCATTGGAAATTATGGAACGATATCTCAAAAAGATTTCAATCCCTTATGAAGTATATTCTTACAATCCAAATACACCTGATGATTTATTTCCAATATTTAAAGCATTTATGTTGGAAAATGATCTGAAAAAAATTAGGATTATGACTGATTTAACCCACAAACAGGTAGATGTAATACTAAAAGCCATAAGGAATAATCAAGTAAATAACATGAATAGCTTGGAACCGATTAAAGGCATTGGAGAAAAAGCTATTCAGAAATGCTTTACATTTGCAATGAGCAAGGAAATTAAAAATATACAAAGTAAATTTTTCTAAATAAAATGGATAAAACAGAGGCAAAACGAATATTAGCAAGTTCTATTTCAAACTTGCACGCAAGAAGAGGTCAGCTAACCAATTCAGACCTTGAAGCAGAAGTTATAAATAATGCTTGTCTATATTATTTGAAACAACAAAAAGACTCTACAGCAGCGGCTACCAGTATTGAAGATATGTTTATGGGTGTATTAAATTCGACACAAATTTTGCTTCCTATTTCGAAAGCATTTACTGATGCTGCCTGTGAATTATTCCCTGATTATTATATGGCAAAGGAAGCAATAATTGCAATGAATGGGATTCAACAAAATGTTGCTTGGGAAGGTATGTGGGATTTTTTAAGAGATTATTTCGAATCAAATCACGGATACAAAATTGATAATGTTGAATCTAACACTACAATATTATATTCTAACCGACATCAAAGATTTGAAAACGAAATAATGGTTTCTGAAAGTGAAGTGGAGCGAACAATAAACATTAACTTCATAGAAGAAAATGAGGTTGTTGTCGGTATCGCACCATCTCTATCACCTAAGAAAGCTTATCTAACCTCTGAGAATGGTAATACAAAGCAGTTTAAAGGATATGACCCTGATTACTTATTTACGATTGCTTTTGATGAGTATGAAGAAGTTGACAAATTTGTTCTTGAGATGCCTAATAGGAATTTACGTATCGAATACTTTGAATAGATGTTTTTAGATAGTTACAACGAAAACCTATATATTGAGTGTTTAGATAGCCTTACCAAAGGAATTTCTGAAATCGAGAAAATATATAATCTAATCGAAACAAATTCGGATTTTAAAAATATTGATTCCGTAATTACTCTATTTGATAGTATTTTCTCTGGAGGTGTATTAAAAAAACATTTAGCGTATAAAATTGAGAGGGTTTATAAACCCTTATATTTAAGCAATCCAGGTCCTCATTCGAAAGGAAACTCATATTGGCACATTAGTTTAGGGGTAAATTCTGCGGAGTTATCTTGGTTAGACCAATTATACAGTTTTCAGATACAACGTTTACTTAAGTTATACAAACACACGTTCTCAAAGATTGATAACTTTTTAATATCTCATAATCCTAACCAAATTAGAAAATATCAAACTATCATATCTGAAGTTAAAAAAGAAACCGAAATATTTCTTGAATACTCAAATCATCGGGTGATTATAGATAAGAAAGCAAAACTTGACCCGCAAAAACTTACTAAAATTCCTTTTGGTGGTTTGTTTTATACAGCGCATATTGACAATATAAAAAGTATTTTTGAATTAGGAATCTTGTCTCACAATCTTGCCCATTCAAAAGGCTTAGTTAACGAGGATATCTCAAATAAACAAGTGAATGAAAGAAGGAATATAATTGTAGATTCTTTAGGAGGTAATATTCATGATTTTGCTCCATTGTACTTTAATCCAAGAAATCCAATGCTTTTTGTTTTGTGCAAGCAAATGGATAAGAGTAAATTAGTATTGCTAAAAGTTAATCCTCACATTTTATTAACGGATAATGTTGCTTTTTCAGACGGAAATGCTGCTGTAAGGACAACAAGTTTCTATAAAAACATTGACGACTTTAATAAGCTGGATTGGGAGGTCATAAAAAATGAATATTGGACAAATTACCCTGATGGTAAACGAATCAAATGTTCAGAAGTATTGGTAGAAAATAAAATACCGATGTACTTTATCACTGACTTATACACTTACAATCAAGATTCTCTTGAAAAAATACTTCCTTTATTCCCCAATCATCTTGGGATAAAAGCGTCAATTAATAATAGATTATATTTTTAAGTGATTAATAAATTGAAAGAAAAACGGCTTACGAACATTTCGTATAAGTAATTCCAGGCAAAGTGCTAATTATTAAGGCTTGTAGCCCGCTTATACTGCGTAGCAGTTTGACAGTAAATTATCACGCAATCTGCTACTACTCATACAATTTACCCTTAGGTAAAAAGCAATGGAACACAATACATAATTATAAATGAAAGAATATACAGACATATCATTACGTCACTTGGATTTTTCAGATAATTTCTTTGATCTTGTTCAAGCAGTATTAGAAGAAAATATTAAACAAGGAAATAGAACAGTAAGTATTCAATCGCCAACAAATACTCAGAAAGAACTAGAAGACGAATATCGACGTCAAACTAGATGGAGTGATAATCGTGTATTGATACCAGTTTTATTTAATTTTTTCCATGGAATTGAATTGTTTTTAAAAGGAATTAAATATTTAAATAATGACCCTGTCTTGCAGACAAAAATTAGACCAAGTCACAAATTATCTGACCTTTTAAAAGAATTTAAGAGTAATTACCCAGAAAAGAATTCATTAATTGAAATTCTGGATTATTATATTTTCCCAAAAAACAAATGCGAAATATTATCAGACTTTTTTAAAACTAATAATATAAACGATTCGAGTGCATTTTTCGATGTGTTCAAATATCCGAGTAATAAGGATTTTAAAAAGCAGTATGATTTTAAAGACCTAAGACGAAATGGAGAAAAGGGAATCGAGCTCTTTGAAAGAATAATCAAAGATATTGAAAAACTAAGGGACGAAAAGAGAAATTTTTAATAAGCTTTAGTCCCTAACAAAAGCTAAATTTCATGGGCGGTGATGCGCTGTTCTAAAGTTTAGTGCAATTAATAAACACCAGTAAGCCACATAGATTTGGTTTGCAAAAAAGATATACAAATTTATGCGGCTTACTTCGTGAGGAGTGAGAGGTTGGTTCTTTAAATCGCCCACGTAATTTAGCAAGATCTTTATTTTGCTATGGGTATCTCAGGAGTTATTTCATACCTTGCAGCTATGGAAGAGTCTGAATTAATCATAGCTCTCAATAAAGATGCACCTATCTTCCAAACAGCGGATCTAGGTATCGTTGGTGATATCAAAACTATCGTTCTAATGTTAATAGAAAGACTTAAGAAGTAATTATTACTTTTTAGATATAATAGAGGCCGTCCTTAGAGATGGTCTTTTTTATTACCTAAATATTCTTGCTTATCTGTTTGAAATTGTATGCAAGAATACTCGTATCTATAAAAAAAAGTGAGCAATATTACATTGCCCACTAATCTGCATTCCCGCGTTTCCCAATTAATATTCTCCTATATATATACTATCGTCGATATTTCCCATTAGGAAGAACTGTTGGTAATTTATACTCTTTATTAGTAAGCAAATCGTAGATTCTCTTATCTTTATTCTTAACCAATTCTTTAGTATTTAACTTCCATTCATCTTGTATCTGTACAAGACGATTTTTTTGAGCACCAAGAACTGAAGTTAAAGCCCAGTAAAGATATTCTGTAGCTTGACAAGAATACTCACAAGTTGTATCATCATAGGTATACCAAGCAGATGAAGGATATTCTTTAGGAATAGAAACGTACTTACCACCTCTTGCAACATCCATAATTTCACACAGCTCACTTCCCTGATTCTCTCCAAATACTTTAGGATAAGCATTTGCATAACCAATATGAGTAATAAGATGAAGTATTTCTTCTAAAGAAGCATCAAATTTGCCAACACAATTCTTAGAAACAAATTCAGGATTAGTCTCACTATTTCCTAAATCTTGCCCCTCTATGCCCTTAGGGAACCCCATCTTCTTGGCATCTGAAGCATCTTTCCACATAAATAAAAAGGCTTTCTTTGCAATAAGAATATCATATACTTTGGCATTATCAACTTTACCATCTTCATCATTATCAAGATACTCTGCCATTACATTAGCTGCATGATATAACTTCACATCTTCAACTCCCTCTACAGCATATATTGGTATATTAAAAACCTTAATAAGCTTTGTAAACCCTTTGAAGTCTGAATCCTTATTTAGCTCAATCTTGAAATTTGGATCTGTAATTTCACTATTATCATAAGTATCAACTTCACTCTTTCTTTTCTTACATGCTCCTAGCAACAGCATGCTTGCAATAATTAACAGTACAACTGTAAATACTCTTTTCATAATTCAAATATTTTTTGATTTCGATTACGAAGATATATCTACAAACAGAATACTAAAAACAGAAAGAGTCCTAAGCGAAGAGTTAGGATTCTTTTTGTAGGAGTCCGTACTCCTTAGGAGTCATTCCCTCTTTTTCTTTAAACACCTTGTAAAATGTTGATTTTGAATTAAAACCAGCCTCTTCTGCCAAACCTATGATAGACAATTGCTGAGCCTTATCACTACAAAGATTATTCTTAAACTCTTCTACACGGAAAGAATTTATATACTGAAAGAAGTTCATTCCTGAGTACCGATTTATCAAGTAGGACAGCTCTCTGGAATTAACATCTACACAGTCCGAGAGAGAACGTAAGTCTAATTGTGCATTCAAATACAACTTCTCATTCTTTAGCTGCAATTCTATTGAATTAAAATGCTCACGCTCTTGTTTTAAACCTTCTATATTTTCTACATCTGACTCTACAGACAAACAAGAGATAATATCATCATCTTTACTACTTTCATCACTGGTATCTGTCAGAATAGATAACCTATCTTTAAATACAGTATGCTGATTAAAGCCAAAATAACCTATCCAAACAACGAGAATAAATGTCAATAAAGCTGACAAAAAAGAGAATGTTTCTGAAAGAGACTCATGCATATATAAATCAAGAATATCCTCACCTATCCATATTAACAGAAATGCTATATTTATATAAACAACCACATAAATCCACTTTAGGGTACGATTATTAATACTAGAATAGAAGTTCAGTACCAGTAAATGATGCCTTCGTAAGAAAGATAGCAACCATACTATAACAAGTATATTAAAGATATAATTTATCGCACCATAATAAGCGACGCTTGTGAAGAATATAGCCAATATATTAAACAACACTCCTGGAAGAAATAGTATATATAGCTTCTTACTATACCCAATATTCACAATATTTAATACATAAAACATAAACAAGGGCAGAGTAAACAATGAAAAGCTGAACCAAGATGTTATTACTAAGTTGGTTTGCTCAATTATTGGAAGTGATATTTCCAAACTAAGACTTATGACCGACATAGCAAGAAAACGATTTGCCTTAATATTATCTGTTTTAGAAAATAATAGAAAGAAGCCAAACATAAAAGCAGACACACAGGACATTATCTCTAACACTGAAGAAAAATTTAATTCTAGTCTCATTTACAAGTTATTTTATTTTTTATACTAAAAGTAAAGTAAATATTTTTTATTGTGCTTACTCTATGTATTAACAAACAATAACCTTAATGAAAGAGAAAATAACATCAATATTGATGTTACACGTACGGCTTGGTGGTAATTGAAATACTTTGCTAAGATATTCGAACTAGTATAATAGAGAAGGTGTTCGATAGTTTTCGAACACCATCCAATTATTAGTAATTAAATCCAATTAAATTATAATACATTAACCAAGGGATAAATAGCATTGCTGTAAGTGCAATAATATTAATGAAGGGTCTTGTGTTCAAATGTTGCATTTAGGGAGCTTTGACAATGAACCTGAAAGTTTCAAGATTATGGAAGATTTTGAAATTGCTCAAGGGTTGAAACGATTCTCAAAGATTTATAAGGAAATATATTTGATTGATGCTAGGAAGACGGCTCCAGAGAAATTAAAAACAGTATTAATATTTCAGGTAGCAAAACATGGAAAATAAAGCATAACTCTTTTAAATTGCTTACGTAACCTAGTAAGACCGTTACTGGTAATTGAAAGAATAAATAACTATGGAAAAAATTAACAGAACAACATTATTTCTGACACTGACATTTGTAATCAGTTTTTCATTGGTAGGACTATACAAATTATTTGGTGGAGAATACGACAACAAAGTGAGTTCAACTATTTTGGCAGTTACTTATATGTTTATCCCTATGTTTTGTGCCATTATAGTTGAAAAAGTGATTCACAAAGAAAAATTAAAGTCCAATCTCTTTATTTCATTTAAAATTAATAAGTGGTTTTTCATAGCTTGGTTAATAACCCCATTTCTGAGTTTTGGGGCACTTGGGATAAGTTTGTTATTGCCTGATGTAACTTACAGTCCTGAAATGACAGGAATGATGAATAGATTTGATGATATGTTGACACCTGATCAAATTGAGCAAATGAAGAACGCATTGGAGACATTGCCAATTCATCCTATATGGTTGATTCTTATACAAGGACTAATTGCAGGTGCTACAATTAATGCCATTGCTGGTTTTGGCGAAGAACTGGGTTGGCGAGGATTTTTATTGAAGTCATTTAAAGAAATGAGTTTTTTGAAAGCATCGATTATCATTGGTTTTATATGGGGTATTTGGCATTTTCCACTAATTTTAATGGGACATAATTATCCTCAACATCCAGAAATTGGAGTATTGATGATGACCATTTGGTGTATTTTACTTACCCCGCTTTTCCTTTACTTTATAATTAAGTCAAAGTCTGTAATAACTGCAGCAATCATGCACGGAACCCTAAATGCTACTGCAGGAATAGCCATAATGGTGATTAATGGTGGAAACGACCTTACTGTTGGAATGACTGGTTTAGCAGGATTTGTATCTCTGATTATTGTTTTGGTTCTACTTTTCATCTACGACAATAAATTAAGTAAGGAGAAAATTATGACAAATAAAATAAATGACTACCTGTAACACACAATATAGCAAATGGCGGGTAATGTGCTGGAAATAAAACTTTGTAGTACGTTCCAAACAGCGGATCTAGGTATCGTTGGTGATATCAAAACTATCGTTCCAATGTTAGTAGAAAGACTTAAGAAGTAATTATTACTTTTTAGATATATTAAAGGCAGTTCTCTTCATTGAGGGCTGCCTTCTTTTGTTGGTGAAACAAAGAATTTGAGTATAGGCTTAGGATTTAGCATAATTTTATTACTTTTAGGATTCTATCGATGTTACACATCCGTTGTAGCACATTAGTGTAAACTATAATACATAAAATAATTAACTATGAGAAAGAGTATATTGACATTTATAATTTTAGCTTTGAGTTTGACTTGCTTTGCTCAATCGAAAGATAATGTTTTGAAGATAAAAGGAAGTGCAATTTTACATCAGATTCCTGAACTTATGTATGTGAATATTCCGATTCGAGTTTCTGATTCACTTTATGAGAACTGTTCTTATAAGCTTGCTAAAATACACAAGGATTTGAAGCAGCGTTTAATAAAAAATGGAATTAAAAAGACAAACATAAAGACGGATGATTTAAGTGTAGGTGAGAAAACTAAATGGACAAGAGAAGGTCGAATTCCAGATGGTTTCCAAGGCTCTGTTTCGATGAAAATTGAGATGAAGTATTCTCAGGAGAAGCTAAGTGTAGTAATTAATACATTGAAAGATGAAGTATTTAATTTTGGCTACAATGTTGACTTTGGGTTAAGTGAAGAACAGAAAGCAAAGACACTTGAAAAATCAATAGAACTTGCAATAGATGATGCTAAAGTTAAAGCACAGATAATTGCCAAGAAAATGAATATAAAATTGTTAGAAATAAAAGAAGTCAATTTAGGATATTCTGGAGGAGGTTTTGATATCCTGACACCTGAGGATAATGTTTATTGTTTTATTGCTGACGAAGAAGCAGATTCAGAAGAAATAATTGAAATCAACATAAGTCCAAAGAAAATAAGGGTAAATAAAACCATCAATGTTATTTGGAAAATAGAAAGATAACGTGCTACAACAAAAGCTAAATTTCATGGGCGGTGATGAGCAGGTTGAAAGGTTAGTACAATTAAGAAACACCAGCAAGCCAATTAAATGGGCTTGCATAAAATATAAATTTAATCGTCTTGCTTTCGTGCGGTTTGAAAGGATGATTCTTTAAATCGCCCACGCAACTTAGCAAGATCGTTATGTGCAAAATAAAACGAGAGATATGAGTAGATTAATAATTATATTTTTGACCTTTATATTGTTGCAATCATGTAACACTCAGCTTGTAACGAATAGGATTGATGAATATCTTGATGATTCAATAAAAGTAGACACTTTAAATATTCCAATAGATGCGAATCAAAGTTATTTTCCATTGAAGGTATTTACTGATACTTCTATTTATATTGGTCATGACACTTTCATTGTTAAATGGTACTCAAAGCATTTGTCAGCTATGAAAGAACCTCTAATGTTCAATAAAACTCAAAATAAAATAATCTACAGATTTCTATGGTTAAGAACGTTTAATAATCCTGTTGCCATAAGAATTGAAAAGCAGTTAGATACATATAATTTGACTTGGAAACTATGTGATGGTGCAGGTGGCTACGATCCTGGAAAGTTAGTAGTAAATAAAACAAAATCGATAGATAAGGAAACTTGGGGGAATTTTATTACTTTGTTGAATAAATCAGGTTTTTGGAATTTAAATACAAATGAAGTTGATATTCAATGTGAAGATGGTCCACAATGGATACTTGAAGGTGTTGACAGAAGACGGTATCATGTTGTGGACAGAAACTCTCCTCTTGGTGGCAGTTTTTATGATTGCTGTAATTTCTTGATTGGGCTAACAGATTTAAAGATTAAAAGTGACAATAAATATTAAATAATTAAGTCCATAACAAAAGCTAATTGTTTAGTATATCAATCCAAATGTTTTCTTTCTTGTGCAATTTTCTATTTCTTTGTACTCGAAGAATAACTATTAATTACAATTTCAAAATCAATGATACATTACCACGAACCAGTCTTTCGTCCTCCTAGTGAGGCTTATTCTCTAATCTTACAAGTGACATTAGGTTGTGCATGGAATAAGTGTGCTTTTTGTGAGATGTATTCTTCTAAGAGTTTTAAGGTGCGTCAGGAGACTGAGGTTTTTAAAGAGATAGATTCTTTGAGGGATTATTCAAATGAGGTTCGTAAGGTCTTTTTAGCTGATGGTAATGCTTTGGTGCTTTCTTTCGATAGGTTAGAGAGGATTCTAGATAAACTGAATCAGACTTTTCCTAGGCTTACTAGAGTTTCTGCTTATGCTTCTGCAAAAGATCTTTTAGCTAAGTCAGAGGATGAGTTGAGAGTTCTTGCTGAGAAGGGGCTTAAGCTTTTATATGTGGGTATTGAGTCGGGGGATGATGAGTTGCTAGATTGTATTAATAAGGGCGAGGATTCTACTTCAACGGCAGAGGCGTTAGTCAAGGCACGAAGAGCAGGGATTAAGATTTCTGTGATGATTATTAATGGTTTGGGTGGTGAGTTGTTTTCTCAGCAACATGCTTTGAATTCAGCTAAGTTAGTTAATAAGATTCAACCTGAATTTTTATCTACTCTTGTATTGAGTTATCCTAAGGGAGAGGAGTTTTATAAGTCTAAGTTTAAAGGTGAGTTTATTTCTCTTAATACAATTGGTCTTATTGCTGAGATGAAGATTTTTATTGAGAATCTGGAACTGGAGAATACGGTGTTTAGAAGTGATCATGCTTCTAATTATCTTGTGCTAAGAGGTAATCTGAATAGAGATAAAAAAGGTTTATTAGAGAAGATTAATAATGTTTTAGATGATCCAGAGAATGCTAGTCTTCGTCCAGAGTGGATGAGAGGATTGTAGATAAGTTTATTAAATATATTACTATTAATATATACCATAGGCAGCTTTCTTAATTGATTGCTGCCTTTTTGTTAGTTAAAGTTTTTGTTGTTTTACCATATATATTAATATTGTTTAATTGTATTTCTTTATAAATTTGGCTTCCCTTAGTTATCAATATCTAAGTATGTATGTTTGGTTATGCTGCTTTGTTTTAGATGGTCATCTGATTTCAAGACATTTATGAAAATGATGAGATTTACAAATTGATAAGTGAACAATAATCGCCTACGCAGCTTGGCAAGACCTTTATTTGTAATATTAGTAAACCCAAAAGAATAATATATGAAATTTTTGAATTTAAGTATTTTGCTCGTGTTTATAATTCTAGGCTGTAATCAGCATAAAACGAATAATAAGAGAGAAATATCTAGTGAGATTCCTTCCCCTAATATTGTTGATAGTCTTGCAAAGATTCAATGTGAATGCTATAAGAATGCATTGAAAATTGAAGATGATATTCAAATGAAATTATTTGGATTAAATAGTTACTCTTCTTTAACGAATTATTTAAAACACATGACATATAAAGGTGGTAACTTAGATCTCAAAGCGAAATATGAGAAGAATCTTAATGATTTAGTCTGTGAAAAAGTTTATAAAAATTGTCCATCATTTTTTACATTTGCTTCAAAATTGAATCATAAACGAGTTATTAGCAAACATTTGAGAGATAATCCAGAACTAATTGAAATAGTAAAAACTGGTAAATTCCAGAGTTGGGGAGTTGATGAAGATATTGTTTTAACCGTTACAAAAGATTTTGTTAGAACAGACTATAATGACTTAAATTACTATTCAATATCAAAGATCGAGTGGATTGATAAGTTTAGCTATTATGAAATATTTAAAGAGAGTAATCATCCATTTGATTCATGGAGAAACGTAAATGATACAATAAGAGTACAGATAATTGATATAAATGATTCGATTATTCATTATGACCAGATAACTAGTAATATAATCTACCCAGGGGTTCTGAAAAGAATAGAGTAAAAACAGGCACAACATGCGCTTATGTTGTATAGCTCCATCTGGATTGAGGTCATTAAAACGAATATACATCAATCAGTAGCAATTATGAGAATAAAGACATTATTTATAGGAATAATAGTATTTCTATCCACACCTTTATTTTCCCAAGATTTTCAACATTATTTTGATGAATTAAATCTAAAGGGAAGTACAACAATCTATAATCTAAATGATAATAGTTGGGTTTATACTGATAGTTTAGATGCAAATCGTGAAACTTTACCAGCTTCCACTTTTAAGATAATGAATTCTCTTATTATACTTGAAGAGAAAGCTGTGAATGATGAGAATACTATTATACAGTGGGACGGTAAAGAGAGGGATTTTTACGGTTATAAAATGGCCTCTTGGAATAAAGACACTAACTTGAGAAGTGCATTTAAGAATTCGACTATTTGGTTTTATGTCGAGATGACAAAAGATATTAATAGAAAGAAATATAAGAGGTATCTTAAAAAGTCAGAATACGGGAATCAAGTATTATCAGAGAAAGGTATAGATTTCTGGAATTATGGAGGTTTTGGAGTTACTCCAAAGAATCAGATTGAGTTCTTAGTTAAACTATACAAAAATGAATTGCCTTTTTCTAAACGAACTTTAGAGAAGGTAAAAGAGGTAATGGTTTCTAAGAAAAATGAGGATTATATATTTAGAGATAAGACAGGTTGGGCTAAAAAAGATGGGATAGATATTGGTTGGTGGATTGGATATTTACAGACAATCGATAATGTTTATTTCTTTGCTACACGTGTAGAAAAGAATATAGATGATAAGAATCCAAGCTTTTCTAGATCTCGAAAAGCAATAACGATTAATATTCTAAAGGATTTGAATATAATTAAGAAATAGAATAGATATATTTACGCTATGGGAAATAAGAATATTACACATAGTTTTATGGATACATTCTATTGTTGTCATTATTGTGACGAGGAGATGTTCGAGAAGTATGTGCCTAATCATATGTTGGCTTATATTTATTCGGGCGAGATGGTGTTGATTAATAATGGCAAGCATGAAATATTGCGAAAGGGTGAAGCTGTGTTTATTCGTCGTAATCATACACTTCAGAAGATTAAGAGACCTTCTGCTTCAGAACCTTTTAGGGCATTGTTTATAGTTTTTACAACTCCACTTTTAAAACAATTCTTTAAGGATAATATGCAGGTCTCTAATTTGACTTTTGAGTCTAGAGATAATAAAAAGTTTACATATCTAGAGAAACATCCCTTGATAGAGAATATCTTTGATTCTATAGATTCGTATTTTAAAACAAATATATCTCCAACAGATGAACTTCTAAATCTTAAATTGCAGGAAGCTCTTCTTATTCTTATGCAATTAGATGAGAATTTAGCTCAGTACTTATTTGATTTTAAGGATGAGTGGAAGATTAATCTTGATGAGTTTATGGAGAATAATTATAAGACAAATCTTTCTATTGAAGAGTTTGCTAATTTTACGGGTAGAAGTTTATCTGCATTCAAAAGAGATTTTCAGAAGATTTATTCTACTAGTCCACATAAGTGGATTATGAGTAAACGTTTAGATGAAGCACACGCTAGTTTGTTGAATAAACAGATTCAGGTCTCTGATCTTGCTTATGAATTAGGTTTTAAGAATCTCTCTCATTTTTCTAAGGCTTTTAAGAATAAGTTTGGGATTGCTCCTACAGCTTTACTTAAATAGTGGACTTTCTAGCAAAGGATAAAAGAACTTTTTAGAAAAACGAGATATGTGATTTGTTTAGATATTTGTACCGTATTTATAAAACAATGCTAATTAATATTTATTAAAATGAAGAATTTCGAATTTATTAATCCAGTTAAATTATTATTTGGCGATGGGCAGATTGCAAAGATATTTAATGAGATTCCTACAAACTCAAAGGTCTTAATGACTTATGGAGGTGGTTCGATAAGGAAGAATGGTGTTTATGATCAAGTGATTAAGGCTTTAGAGGGTTTCGATGTTGTTGAGTTTGGTGGTATAGAGGCTAATCCTGATTATTCTACATTGATTAAGGCAGTTAAGATCTGTAAAGAAAATAAGATTGATTATATATTGGCTGTTGGTGGTGGTTCAATTATAGATGGTTCTAAATTTATCGCTGCAGCAGCTAAGTTTGATGGGGATGCTTGGGATTTGATTGTTAAACAATTGCCTATTGAAGATGCTCTTCCTTTGGCTTCTGTGCTTACTTTGCCTGCTACTGCAAGTGAGATGAATTCAGGTGGTGTGATTTCTCGTAGAGAAACGAAGGAGAAATATCCATTTGGCTCACCTTTGTTATTCCCAAAATTCTCTGTTTTAGATCCTACTGTTATATATTCTTTACCTAAGAAACAAATAATGAATGGTATTGTAGATACTTATATTCATATTGTGGAGCAGTATCTTACTACTACAGATCATTATATGGTGACTGATAGATTAGCTGAGGGGGTATTGAAAAATCTTATTGAATTAAGTTCTACTTTAATGGCTGATGGTACACCTGATTATGATACTTGTGCTAACTATATGTTGACGGCTACTATGGGACTTAATGGATGGACTTCTATGGGAGCTACAGCAGATTGGGCTACTCATATGATTGGTCATGAGTTAACAGCTTTAGCTGGTCTAGATCATGGTCTTACTCTTGCTATTGTGTATCCTGCAACAATGAAAGTGATGAGAAAAGAGAAGCATGCTAAGATTTTACAATATGCTGAGCGTGTATGGAATATTACTGAGGGTTCTGAGGATGAAAGGATTGATGCTGTAATTGCTAAGACAGAGGAATTTTTTATTCAAGTGGGAATGAAGGTTCGTTTGTCTGATCATGCTGTGGGACAAGATGTGATAGATACAATTGTAGAAAGATTTGAAGAAAGAAATCAAAACCTTGGAGAAGGAGGAATTGTTACTCCTGCTCACGTTCGTATGATTCTTGAAGATAGATTATAAAGATCTTTATTCTTTGAAGTTTATTCGCTTTTTAAGTGATAATATATACATAAGGCAGCTTTCTTAATTGATTGCTGCTTTTTTTATGAGCTAAAGATTTGTATCTTGTATTTGAAATTAAAAGAGTACTATATGAATTTAAATTTAGCCGTATTAATAGACGGAGACAATATACCATCAGCAAATGTAAAGGAGATGATGGAGGAGATTGCCAAGTATGGGAATCCTACAATTAAGAGAATTTATGGTGATTGGACTAAGCCTAATCTTTCTAAATGGAAGAATCTACTTTTAGAGAATGCTATTACTCCTATACAGCAGTATGGATATACAACAGGTAAGAATGCTACCGATTCAGCTATGATTATTGATGCAATGGATATTTTGTATTCTGAGAAGGTGAATGGCTTTTGTTTGGTGTCTAGTGATAGTGATTTTACTAGATTGGCAACGCGTTTGAGAGAGGCAGGGATGCAGGTGATTGGGATAGGAGAGAAGAAGACTCCAAATCCTTTTATTGTTGCTTGTGATAAGTTTATATACATTGAGATTTTAAAGGATGAATCTAAGGAGAAGGAGTCAGAAGATGAGAAAGATGTGATAAAGGATTCTGTTGATAAGATTACTCCTAAGGAGATTAAGTTGATTGCAACAACAATTAATGATTTATCAGATGATGATGGTTGGGCTTTCTTAGGTGATGTAGGTAGTTTGTTGCAGAAGAAGCGACCTAATTTTGATCCAAGAAACTATGGATTTCAGAAGTTGACTCCTATGATTAAGTCAATGGGTAAGTTCCATATTGAGCAGAGAGAGAGTGCTAAGGGGAAGAATAAACTTGTCTTTGTAAAGAATAAGATAAAGCGTAAAACACGCGCTCGTAAATAGAATTATTAATATCATGATATATATGGCAACTTCCTTAGTGGTAGTTGCCTTTTTTTCTTTTATATACTAGACTTATAGAAACAATAGATTACTTTTGTAGGTATGAATATGATGAAGGGAAATAAGTCAGTTTTAGTAGGAGCTTTAGCTATAAGTGTAGCTGCTTCTTTGTGGGGATTAGATGGGGTGATTCTTACTCCTCAGTTGTATAATCTGAACGTGTCGTTTGTTGTATTTCTTTTACATTTGATTCCTTTTTTAATAATGAATACTTTTCTTTATAAGAGGTATAAGGATGTGAAGTTGCTGAGTATGAAAGAGGGTATTGCAATGTTTCTTGTTGCTTTGTTAGGTGGGGCACTGGGTACCTTGTCTATTGTGAAGGCTCTTTTCCTTGTTAATTTTAATCATTTGTCGATTGTCATTTTGATTCAGAAGTTACAACCTATCTTTGCGATATTACTGGCTGCAATCATTCTAAAGGAGAGATTAAGTAAGAGATATATTCTTTTTGGTTCGTTAGCAATCTTGGCTAGTTATGTTCTGACTTTTGAATTTAATGTTCCTAGTGTTG
>Ga0193952_1000263_pt1 | contig 22125 bp, 15 predicted proteins | sample BB_3_MG_FD_140368 | JGI IMG/M metagenome (GOLD analysis project Ga0193952, IMG submission 140368) | Microbial mat bacterial communities from the Broadkill River, Lewes, Delaware, United States - BB_3_MG | ecosystem: Environmental > Aquatic > Freshwater > River > Microbial mats | place: USA... | reverse complement strand
GATTTATAAACAGCTTAAGTAATTAAAAAAGATATCCGTACTACATATTTTATCAAAGGAAAATATGTAGTACGGATATTCTTTGTTTGAGTGTATTATTATTTTAAATCATCCATATTAATATTGGTAGGTAAGAAGGCAGAAATATCACCTTCGTTATTGAAAATATCTCTAACTATAGTAGAGCACACAGGAGTGTGTTCTGGTGCGGTAAGTAAGAATACCGATTCTATCTCGTGGTCAAGATTCTTATTCATTTGAGCGATAGCTCTTTCGTATTCGAAATCGGCAGCTGTTCTAAGTCCACGAAGAAGAAATTTAGCTCCTTTTGATTGGCAGTAGTTAATTGTTAAGCCTTCGTATGTATCCACTTCTATTCTAGGCTCATCTGCAAAAACCTTATTTATCAGTTCCATCCTTTTTTCAAGAGAATGCATAGTTTTTTTTGAAGAATTCTTTCCTATTGCTACAATAATTGTATCGAACATAGATAGACCTCTCTTTACAATCTCTTCGTGACCAATTGTGAATGGGTCAAATGAACCTGGAAATATTGCTATTTTTTTCATAATCCTTATAAGATTTCTTCTAATTTATATGTTTTATCAATTTTCACACCTTTATCAGTCCGCTTTAAAGTGCATACTTCAGTCTGAATATCATGTTGAAATATAATGTAATAATCCTTTTTTATAGCTTCTTTGTAAAAAATCTCTTTTTCTTTAAGAGCCTTAAGAGGTTCAATATCATATGAAGCTAACCATTTTATATTAATATTTGCAGATGTTGGAATAAAATCTCCTGCAAAAAGAATATTCTTGTCTTCATACTTAATAAATGGAAGGGCTAGACCTGTTGTGTGGCCATAAAAAAGTCGTATTTCTATATTCTCAGTGAGCATCTGTCCATTCTCAATAAATGAAAGATTATTTGAATCTATTATTTTTTGAATATCATCATTACTGAATGAGTCTTTTTCTCTCACATTTGGTGATTGATGGCTCTCAAATTGTGCTTTAGATACCCAGAAAGTGGCGTTCGGGAATACAATTTCTAGATTGTTATTAGATGTTTTACGAACAGCACCTCCTGCATGGTCGTAGTGAAGATGAGTGAAAAGGACATCAGTGATTTCTTCCTCCTTAATACCAATATTATTAAGAGAGTTCTCTAAAGTATCTTCTGCTTCCATCTGACAATTAGGGGTGGAAGCATCATTGTTTTTATTACCAATACCAGTATCTACAAGAATTTTTCTGTCACCATCTTCAATAAGAATCCCTCTTATGGCACATTCGCAAAGATTTTCATCATTACATGGATATTTTTTATTCCACATGAATTTAGGAACAACGCTGAACATTGTACCACCATCGCACATGAAATTTCCTGTTTCAATTTTGTGTATTTTCATAGTCATTATTTGCTCCTTTTACCTTTTTAGTTGTTATACGAGTTTAAAACTAATAACTACTAACTAACAACTAAAAATAATTCATACCTTTATTATTCACAAAAATAAATAAGTTTTTTAATAATAGAAGATAAAGATAAATATTCATGAATGTACATTTCATAGCCATTGGAGGGAGTGCAATGCATAACCTAGCTATAGCCTTGCATAAAAATGGATTCAGAGTTACTGGTTCTGATGATGAGATTTTTGAGCCATCACGTTCTCGTCTTGAAGCACATGGTATATTACCTGAATCTTGGGGGTGGAATCCAAATAAGATAACTGATGATATAGATGCTGTTATTCTTGGAATGCATGCTAGAAAGGATAATCCAGAATTGCTTGTAGCCCAAGATAAGGGCTTGAAGATATATTCTTACCCTGAGTATATTTTTCAACAGACAAAAAATAAGAAGCGAGTTGTCATTGGTGGATCTCATGGAAAGACAACCACCACATCCATGCTTATGCATGTGTTAAAGGATGTTGGAATGGATTTTGATTATATGGTTGGAGCTAATCTAGAGGGCTTTGATACAATGGTTAAACTTACTAAGGATGCTAAAGTGGTTGTATTAGAGGGAGATGAGTATCTTTCTTCACCAATAGATTTACGACCAAAATTTCATCTTTATCATCCTCATATCGCTGTTATTACTGGTATAGCTTGGGATCATGTAAATGTGTTTCCAACTTTTGATAATTATGTGCAACAATTTGAGATATTTACAGAAAGGATAGAGCCAGGAGGTAAACTAATATATTTTTCAGGAGATCAGAATATTTTAAAGATAGCTATGAATTCGAGGAGAGACATAGAGAATCTTTCTTATCAGACTCATGATTATACGATAGAGGATAATAAATTATATCTTCTTGATGGGGGAAATAAATATCAGATTCAAATATTTGGAGAGCATAATTTACAGAATCTTTCTGCGGCTCTTAATGTGTGCATTCAACTTGGAATATCAAAGAAACAATTTTATGATTCGATACAATCATTTACAGGAGCATCGAAACGTCTTCAATTATTGAAAGAGACTAAAAATTCAGCAGCATATCTTGATTTTGCTCATTCTCCATCTAAACTTAAGGCAACTGTCGAAGCAGTGAAGAATAGATTTCCAGAACGTAAACTTATTGCTTGTATGGAACTACATACTTTTTCAAGTTTAAAAAAAGAGTTTCTGTCACATTATAAAGGATCAATGGATAAATCTGATATTGCTTGCGTATATTTTAATCCAAAAGTAGTTGAACACAAAAAATTAGATAATATTTCTGTAGATCAAGTAGGGAAAGCCTTTAATAAAGATGGTCTTAGAGTATATACAGACAGTCAGGAAATGTTAACATTCTTGAAAGAACAGGATTATAAAGATTCAATCTTACTTCTTATGAGTTCAGGAACTTTTGATGGACAAGATTTAAAGCAAGTAGCTGAGGATTTACTTAAGTAGTAGATCTATTAATCCTAGAAACTTCATAGATACAGAAAATAGTACAATAAGAACAATATATCGCATCACTTTTGCACCCCATGCTACAGCAAATCGTGATGCGATTATAGCACCAATCATATTTCCTACAGCAAGAGTTAATCCAACATGCCAGTTAATCATGTCGTTGTAAATAAATACAGCAAGAGATATTATTGTATAGCAAAGTACAATAAATAGTTTTATAGCATTTGCTTTTATGATATTTAAGCCTCCGTTAAGTACGCATCCAGCAAGAATCATAAAGCCGACACCAATCTGAACAAATCCTCCATAAGCACCAATAGCAAAGAATATTAGGAATTCAATAATCTTATTTTTAGTCGTTAATTCTTTTACCTTACCTTCAGTCCAAGCTTTGGACTTATATATCATTGAGAAGAAGAGAAGTATTAATATAACTCCAATAATACGCTCAAATAGTTTATCATCAATATTGACAGCGTAGAAAGAACCTAGGAGAGCTCCTAAGGTTGCTGGAATAGCAAAACGAAGTCCTTCTTTCCATGTATAAACTTTTTGTTGCTTATAGCTAATTGTTCCTACAATATTTTGAAAGAAAAGAGCAACTCGAATGGTAGCATTTGCTACACTAGCTGGCATACCTGAGAAAATAAGAGCAGCAACAGTAATTGCTGAACCTGCGCCTGCAAGAGTATTTACTACTCCAGTAATAAATCCTATTGCTATTAATGTAATTGTGCTTAATTCCATAACGTGTGCAATATAATGCTTATATTCTATTAATAAGTTATTGATATGGTGAAAAAGTGTTAGGTAATTATAACCGGTATATAATAAAAATGGCTATTCTCATACGAGAATAGCCATTATATATATTGTGTAATAAAATACTACCAAGCGAACATAGGTCTAGAAGACATTAATTCGTTAACTTGTTTACGTACTTTTGCAATTACTTCTTCGTTATCGATATTGCTAATAACTTCATCAATAAGATCAACGATAACTGGCATATCCTCTGTAGTAAGTCCACGAGTTGTTATCGCTGAAGTACCAACTCTTAATCCTGAAGTAGAGAAAGGAGAACGAGAGTCGAAAGGAACCATGTTTTTGTTGATAGTGATATCAGCTTTTACAAGAGTATTTTCAACTTTCTTACCTGTAATCTCAGGGAATTTAGTTCTTAGGTCAATAAGCATTGAATGGTTATCAGTACCATTAGAGATAACTTTGTAACCTCTTTTAACAAAAGCGTCAGCCATTATAGTAGCATTCTCTTTAACCTGCTTCATGTATTCTTTCCATTCAGGTTGAAGAATTTCACCGAAAGCAACAGCTTTTGCAGCAATAGTATGCTCTAATGGTCCTCCTTGTAATCCAGGGAATACAGAGAAGTTTAATAATTGAGACATCATTTTAGTAACACCTTTAGGAGTCTTTTCTCCCCATGGGTTTTCAAAATCTTTACCCATAAGAATCATACCACCACGAGGACCTCTAAGTGTTTTGTGTGTTGTAGTTGTAACGATATGACAGTGAGGTACTGGATTGTCTAAAAGACCAGCAGCAATAAGACCAGCAGGGTGTGCCATGTCACACATAAGGAAAGCACCAACTTTGTCAGCAATTTCTCTCATTCTTTTATAATCCCATTCTCTTGAGTAAGCAGAAGCACCAGCAACAATCATTTTAGGTTTGTGCTCTAAAGCTAATTTTTCCATCTCTTCGTAATCAACCATACCAGTTTCTTCACTTACGTGGTAGTGAACTGGATTATAAAGTGTACCAGAAATGTTTACAGGAGACCCATGAGAAAGGTGACCTCCGTGAGCTAAGTCAAGTCCCATGAAAGTATCGCCTGGATTTAATAGACAGTAGAAAGCTGCAGCATTAGCTTGTGCACCAGAGTGAGGTTGAACATTAGCATACTCAGCACCAAAGATTTCACATGCTCTATCAATAGCTAATTGTTCTGTTTGGTCAACAATTTGACAACCACCATAGTATCTAGCACCAGGATATCCTTCTGCGTACTTGTTAGTCATACAAGAACCACTAGCTTCCATTACTTGCTCTGAAACAAAATTCTCAGAAGCAATAAGCTCGATACCATCTCTTTGACGCTCATGTTCTTGAGCTATTAAATCGAATACTTGAGTATCTCTTTTCATATCGTTTAAATTATACTTTATAAATGTTTTTAATCTTATTTCTAATAAGCTTCAAATTTATATTTTTAAGTAGATTAATTACAATATTTATAAGTTTTTTTTTGCAATCGGTATTTTATTATAAAGTTTCAATTGGATACATATGTATTGGTTTTGTTATAATGTATCATTAATTGTGTTACAAAACATCGTTTTGTATTAGTTATTTTGTACATTTATGTTTGTAAACAAATAAAAATATAACAATGGAAGATTCAGTATTTGAAGAAAAGAAACGTCCTGACTTTTTAAAAGTTTTATGTATTTTAACCTTTATTGGTGCCGGTTTTGGAATAATAGGTGGGATTATGACTATGTTTTTTAGTAATGTAGCTGTGCTTGAAAGTATGCAGAAAATTATGGAAGATGCAGGACAAGACGCTTCTGCTTTAGATCCTGAAAATTTTTCTCATGCTATGTCCAAAGGATTAATGGTTATAGTATTAAATATTTTAGCCCTTGTAGGAGCTGTTATGATGTTTAATTTAAATAAATTGGGATTTTATTTATATGCAATAGCACAAATATCAATGTTGTTTGTAGGTGTGATTTTTGGAGGAATGGAGGCGTTCTCATATTTTTCTCTAATCTGGAATGCTTTATGGATTGGGATGTACGCTAGTAATTTAAAGTTTATGAAGTCATGTGGTTGTGCAAGTTGTTGCACAGAGGATATTAAGGAATAGTATTATTTGATATAATTGTAAAAAGGCGCTCATTAAGCGCCTTTTTTTATTTCACTATAAAGATATATGTTATTGTACCTTTTTGTATTGCTGCAGCTGTTCTATTGGTATTAAATGTTGTTTTTAGAGCTGCTTTTTCTGCAAGTTTATGAAGATTATTATCATGAGTAGTTGTACCTCTAGCTCCAGCAGTAGCTCTTGTTACTTTACCTAATTGATTGACATATATTGTAACTACTACCTTTCCCGATTTTTGGAAAGAAGTTTGAGGTTTTATTATTTTTGTAGCTGATCGACCTGTTAAACTGTAAGCAACGCCGTTATTTCCTAATCCAGAATAATTACCTTCAAGACTACCTGAAATCTTTCCCATATTACCTGTTCCAGATGTGTTTCCACTGTTACCACTATTATCTCCAGATTTTCTTCCAAACATACTTTTGGCCTTATTATTGATATTTGCAATTTTAGCCTGTTTTGCTTTTTCTGCGAGTATACTTTCTTTTTCTAAACGTATTAGTTCTGCTTGTTTTCTACGAATACGTTCCCTCTCTAATCTTTCTTTCTTTTTTCTGTTAGCACGATTTTTACGTTCCCTTTTTTCTTTGTCGGTAAGTTTCTTTTTAGGTTTACGCTTCTTCTTTATTTTATTCTTTCCACTTTTAATAGATGGAGCATCTTCAAAATCTTGTGTAAGTATCTTTTTTGTAGTTTCTTTTACCGATGAGGCTTTAAGGGTGTTGGTTTTCTTTTTTTCTTTATTGTTTTTTACATTCTTTGCAAGAGTTGCTTCTGTATTTCCATGTCCTTGTTCTGTGTTACCAAAAGCGACAAGAATTCCTTGTTCCTCAGGAAGTGGGAGTGGTGTAGTGAAGCCAAACATTAATAATACAAGTACAATAATCCCATGAAATATAATTGTTCCAATAAGACCCCGTATGTTTAGCTTTTTTTCTTCCATATTTATTCTGGACTAGTTGCAAGAATTAGTTTATACTTATTGTTTTTAGCAATATTCATAACCTTAACTACTTGTTCCATAGGAACAGTTTTATCAACATGAAGAGATATACACGGTTCTTTCTGAGAAGAAAGTTTAGTTACTAGCATTGACTCTAGCTGTGAAAAAGAGACTTTAGTTGTCTCAAAGAAAAAGTTATGATGTTTATCAATAGATATTGATGTATATGCTTTTACTGATGTTTGATTTGTACTTTTTGGAAGAATCAGTTTAAGTGCGTTAGGATTGATTAGTGTTGAAGTCACCATGAAAAAGATTAGTAATAAGAATACTATATCTGTCATTGATGACATACTAAAGGATGCATTTATTTTATTTCGTCTTTTTAAACCCATAGTAATTTATTTAGCAGGTTCATTTAATAGATCCATAAACTCAGTTGTGTTAGATTCCATCTTGAATACTACTTTAGAAACCTTTGAAACAAGAATATTATATGCAAAGTAAGCAATGATACCAACTATAAGTCCTGCTACAGTCGTAACCATCGCAGTATATATTCCTCCAGATAGATTTGAAATATCAATATTATTACCTGCCATAGACATATCATAAAATGCTTGAATCATTCCAATAACAGTACCTAGGAAACCAATCATAGGGGCACCACCAGCAACAGACGCTAGTACGTTAAGTCCTTTTTCTAGCTTCGTTATTTCCATATTACCCACATTCTCAATAGCCGCATGAACATCATTAAGTGGTCTTCCTATGCGAATAATTCCTTTGCCAATCATTCGAGCAACAGGAGAATCTGTGTTGTTGCATAGAGTAATTGCTGCGTCCATTCGACCTTCCTTTATATAATCACGAATTCTATTCATGAAATTATTATCAATCTGATTTGCACTTCTAATTGCAAAATATCTCTCGAAGAATATATAAATTGCAACGACAGAAAGAAAAGCAAGTGGAATCATAATCCATCCACCTTCAAGAGCCATTTCCCAAAATCCCATTGATAATTCTTCTTTCCCTTGTGTAAGAGCTTCAGTTACAGGAGTTGTTATGTCTTGTGCTTGTATAAATAATAAGTTCATAGTTGATATTTTTGTTGTTATTTTATGGTCGTAATTTTACACTTTTATATAATACGCTAAGATAGCTTATTAGAAAGGAAAGAAAAATTAATGTTGAAAAAATCATAAAAAAAATAAACGCCATCTCAAGTATGTAGAGACGGCGTTATGCATATTTTTTATTATATATTAGCTATTTGTATTATTCTTTCTTTTTCTTGGATAATTAATTCTTTAGTTTTTATGTTTTCCTTTAAAACTTGTATTAATTTCTGTTGAGATTCAATTATTTCTCCAAATTTCTCACAATTATCATCTGAGTTTTCTATTAACAGCTCATTCATTTCTTTAAAATACTTATTTGTTATTCCCGATGTTTAAACAAAGTTCGCGAAAATACATTTTTTTTATGAAAGTTATGCTGATGAGTATTGCTTATTATGAAAAAATATCACAATAATAATCTGTCAATAGGTATGATAAATGCTGTTTATTTATTTATAGACTTCATTAAAAGATTGATAACACGTTCTTTTTCAATAATTAATTTATCTTTCTCTTTTATGAGGTCTTGGAGTAGTTTATTATATTCTTGTAGAGATTCTATTTGAATTAAACTGTGATATTGTTCTTTTGTGTTTTGTTGAAATTCTTCTTCTTTTATTTCTTTTATCATTTCTCCTTTATTAAGGATAAGCCAGTTCATACTTAAGTCTGGAAATGTATTTAGTATTGTTGTTAGTTTGTCTGTTCCAATATATTTACCCGAATCAAGAAATCCATTTGAGAGTCCTGTCTTTAAGTAAAACTCTCTTTTACTTAAATTCTTAAATTTAAGATATTGTATAATCTTTTGTTTAGTTGTCATAAGTAAAAACTATATGTCTGCTTTTAGTTCTTTATACAAATATATACAAATATAAATGATAAGCAATTGTATGATTATTTATTTGTTTTATTAATGTATTCAGGTGTTTTTTTAAGCTATGGTTTACATAACAATGTGGGTTTATTTTTATGGTCTTGGACTTTTTTATGCTGATAAGCGTATGTGATTGTTCTGTTGTGTGTTTATGATAAATACTTGATTGATATAGATAATAATTATCTATATGGTTGCTGTGTAAATCTCTTATTAATTAATGTCTTTGCTCTATGTGTTTGGTACTATTTATTATGTTTTAATCACGACATTCTCTCTGTTTTATCGCTCTATTTTATACATTAAAATCTACAAATCAGCATTTTATTGTAGAAAATTATATATATATTTGTGCTGTTTATGTTTTAAAGGGAGAATACTAATCTTGTTGTGCAAAATTATTTACTCTCCCTAAGTTTAAAATATAAAAGTCTGAAGTTAGTGTTTTATGTCTATGTGTGTAAGAGAAATGTTTTATAAGCTAAGGAAATTGTGGCTTTATATTATAATGTCTGTGTTGACTTTTAATGCCTTTTCTCAAGTTGAGGTATCTGGAGTTGCTATTAATATTGGAGCATCTGTAAATGTACATGTGGAGTCTGATGTTAGTTTAGCTTCAGATGTTGATTGGGTAAATAATGGGAGTTTCTTGATATTTTGTAAGCGAAATACAAACGTGCATTACAATTTATATGAAGATGCAAGAAGTAATGGAGATTTTCATTTACTAGGAGATAAAAATATATATCTGTCTTCTGAATTATCTATGTCAAAGATAAATAATTTAATAGTTGATTGTACTCTACTTAATTTGGAATCAAATCTTAAAGTAAAATTGTTGAATTTTTCTAACGGTGTGATTGATGTTTCAGATGGTAATTTATTGAGTGTAGATGATTCAAGTGAAGAGAGTCTCGTTTATACAATTAATTCAACAAATTACATTAAAGGGTATTTTAAGAGAAAGGTAAAACCAGGGGGGTCGTATATGTATCCAGTTGGAGGATCAAATGGACTATGTTATGCTAAAATTGATAATGTAGAATCAGATAGAGAAATTGTTGTTGGGTATATTCCTGTAGATAGTGATGCTTTTATTTTAGATTCTAATAAATATAATCAAGTTACAGAAGGAAGTTGGGATGTCTTATGTGATAGTGAAGATGGATCTAGTTTTAGTCTTTGCTTGGATATTGAAAATCTACTTAAAGATGGTGTAAATAGAGGGTATAAACTTATTGGTGTAGATAGAGCCTTGTCTAATAATCATGTTTATTCGTTAGATACATATATCTATTATCCACAGGTGCAGACAGATAACGGGATATATAATTTTCGTTACGTATTAGCAGAAGAAATTAGTTTTAAAATCGTAAATCTTATTGTTGCAAATGGTAAGGGCGGCGGTTTTTTTAGATTACCAGAGATATCAACAGTAGAGTGGAGAGAGTTAACTGTTATAGATAGTCAAGGTAAGTTGGTTTTTCATACTGATAGATATATGAATGATTTGACTTTTAGTAATTTAAGAGAAGGGGTGTATTTCTATAAATTATCATATTCTAGTAGAAAAGGTGAGGTGAAAACTATTAATAATTTTATAGAAGTAGTTTATGAAAAATAGTAGATTGTTTATATTGTTCATGATTATATCTATTAGTCTTAATGCACAAAATAAAACGGTAAGTTTTTCAAGATTATTGAGTGATCAGGAGATTCATAATCCTGCATACAGTGCTTACAGGCAGAAAATGAGTTTAAAGCTTATTTACCATTCTCAATTTGGTTCATTAAAAGGTCATTCTAAATCGTATGGAGCAAATTTTACTTATCCAGTTATAAATAGTAAGGTCGGTTCGTTTTTGAGTGTTATCAATGAAGATGTTGGACTTCATAATGTGCTCAATATAAAGGGAGGTGTGAATTCATGCGTAAAAATATCTTCGTTTGCTTATTTGTCTGGAGGTATTTCATTAGGTGTGCAAAGTAGAATGTATAGAAAGGATGAGGTAATTTGTTATGATGATGTTGATTTATCTAAGATTGATTTGAATGATAATAAATTAAACCTAGGAGTTGGTATATATTATTTTGATCCATATATGTTTGCAGGTATAGCAATAAATGATGTTACTTATTCAGATAATATTAGATGTTCAAATTTGGATATGTATTTAGGGTATAATTATTCATTCTTTCCATATAAATATATTCTTAGATCCTCTGTTCTATATAAGTATTACAATAGTAATAACATATTTCATATTGATGAGAAACTATTTTATAGTGGAAGATTCGGCCTAGGATTTAGCTATACTTTCTCATATGAATGGGCTTTAAACTTGGATCTGAAGTTAAGTAGAGATATTTGGTGTTTTTATAGTTTTGAAAATCATTTTAATGTTGCAGAGTTTTCTTTAAAATCTCATAGCATTGGTTTATACTATAATCCAAAATACATGAAGAGAATCTTTAAAAATGTGTTGAGGTTTAGAAACTTATATAATTAAGATGAAAAACGTTATTGTATTATTATTTGTTGTGATTATTAGTTTGTCTTCTGCAATAGGAGCAAATGAGAATATTGCAAGAGCATATAAAAGGAAAAATTATAAGAAAGTTTGTGAGTTATCAAAAGAACAAGATGTAAGAAATCTTGATTTTAGATTAAAACTAATGTTAGCAGATTCTTATTATTATATTAAAGAAGCAAGTCTAGCCTTGACTGTGTATTCTTTAGTTCTTGAAACAAAAGATATTTCATATTTTAATTCAACTCGTGTAGAAAATTATTTTGAACTATTACAGATAAAAAAAAGATATTCAAAGATTATAAAGACATATCCATTACTTTCTGTAAGAAATCAAAAGAATAGTAAGGTTGTTAGTGTATATAAATCATCTTTGTTCATCTTAAACAAAAAAAATCTCAATAATGATTCATTCAAGTTGTTAGATTCTAGAGAGTTGATGGATGTTGATCTTGAGTTTGGGATGGGGTTCTTAGGAAATAGTATTTTATGCTATTCTTCAGCTCAAAAGAAGATATATAATGGATTATTAAAGGATAAGTTTTCTGGTTTATTACATGAATATGCTGAGATTTCTGAGAACAGATACACTCTGAGTTGTAAATTATTTGATTTTAATTTAGAGAAGCAAGATCCTGACTATAATGAGGAGTATTCACAAATAAATAGTAATGCAAATAATAATTTCATTTCATATGTAAATTATTCTAGTGATGATAATAATGCATATTTTACTGATTTTTCAAGAAGTTCTCATACCCAGATATTTATTCAAACAGAGAAAGGAAATGGTAAGATAGAATATCGTAAATGCTCGTTTTGTAAAAAAAGTTTTGACTACGCAATGCCATGTTTAACAAATGATGGAAAGACGATATACTATATTTCTAATGATATCTCTGGATACGGTGGTTGGGATATATATAAGTCAGAGAAAAATTGCAATGGAGAATGGGGAGAGTCAATCAATTTAGGTAGTAATGTAAATACTGTATTAGATGAAATGTATCCATTTTTAGATAGTGAAAATAAATTATACTTCTCATCAAATGGGCATGAAGGTTTTGGTGGTTTTGATATTTATAGCTGTGATATAGAAAAGCAAAGTTTAAAAGTTACAAATTTATTAAAACCTGTAAATACAGAGGCAAATGATTTCTCCTTTATTATATCTCATGCTAGAAATAGAGCGTTTTGTTTACGTCAAATTAATGACATTCATGATATACAAGAGATGATGAGATCTTTTGTTTATAATCCTAAAACAAATAAAATACAGAAGTCTCGACGTCATGTGGACTCATTAAGTATTAGTAATGTGGGGAACGTTATTTGTGGATTAGCAGAAGTTGGAAATTCTAGTGATAAGACAAATATAAAATTTGATAGGGTACCAGAATTACCAGTGGGACAAGTACTGTCAAGTACCACAAATGTGTCATTTCCATTTAACAAATATAATGTAGATAATGATGCAATAAGAATTATTGAAAAGTTTCTTGAAGATGTAGGAGACGTTTCAAATTATGATGTAATTCTATCAGGATACGCTGATCCAAAGGGAAAAGAAAACTATAATTTGTGGATTTCCCACAAGAGAATAGAGAGTGTAGCCGATTACTTAGTACGACAATGTGGTGTTGCTGAAAAGCAGATATATCAAGTTGCTTATGGAGAATATGATAAATATGTTGTCAATTCTAAGAAGCGAAAAGTAGTAATAGAGTTTGTAGGGAAAAATAAGTTAAGAAATAGGGTTTTAGTTGTTTATAAATTAGATGAAAATGCAACGGTTCTAGATTTAGCGGAGAGATTTTATTGTAATGAAGATGATATATGTCTAATAAATTCAATAAATGACAAGGATAAAGAATTTCCAAGGGGAGCTTTGATAATGATTCCAATAAAGAGTGTTCATCGCGTAAGTGAAAACGAGACGCTTTATTCAATATCATCTAGATATAATTCAAGGGTGCGTAATGTATTGGAGATAAATAAAATATCATCTGATTATAGTGTTTGTGTAAAAGATATACTAATAATAAACTAGTTTAAGAGATAAGGATTTATGAGTCGAGTAATTATTATTTTATGTTTTCTCTCGTTTGTTAGCATTTCAAATGCTCAAGTAGGAGGAGTTCGTATTGGTAAGGAGAATAAAGAGGCAAATCCTAAAGCTATGCTTGAGGTTGCATCTGAAAACAAAGGAATATTAATTCCTAGATTAACAACAGAAATGCGTGAAAAAATGTTTTCAGGTAGTGATGAATCATCAGTTTCTATGTTAGTTTTTGATGTGAATCTGAAAAAATTTATGTATTGGACTGGAAATACATGGAAGTCAATAGGAGCAGGAAGTATTGGTTCTGAGTTTGATGGAGATATTACAGGATCGAGTGATAATACTATTATAAAAGATGGCGTTGTAACAGGAAGAAAAATAGCACAAAGAACTATTGAAGGAAAAAATTTGAGTCAAATGAGCGCGACTTCAGGTCAGGTTCTTTTATGGAATGGATTTAGTTGGATACCTATGGATCTCACTGTTGATGGAGATGTCTTTGGTTTCTGTAATAATATAAAGGTTAAAAAGAATGTTATTACACATACTGAGATTGCACCGAATACTATTGTAGGATCAAATATTAATCAAATGAGTGCCACTCCAGGTCAGGTACTTCAATGGAATGGATATGGGTGGATTCCATCTACAGTTACATCTGGAGGAGATGGAGATGCAGATCCAGGAAATGAGTTACAAGCATTAAATCAAGTCTTAGATAGGGGAGCAAGTGCTGGAGGTACTAGAATAATAGAGTTAGGTAATCCAATTTCACCTAAAGATGCAGTAACAAAGCAATATGTGGATGAACAAATATTGACAGGTGGTGGTGCTATAATTAAGATTGTTGATGATTTATTTTCACTTGATCCAAACGCTGGTTTATCAGCAAAGCAAGGACGAGAGTTAAACAAGACTAAGATTGGTAAGTATGATAATTTTGGAGGTGTTGTAACTGGAGCATATGATAATTTAGAATTAAAGGATGGAATTATTACAGGCGATAAGATAGCAAAGAATACTGTAAAAGGTTCAAATATAAATCAAATGGGAGCTGCTCCTGGGGAATATCTTAAGTGGGATGGAAATAGCTGGATTCCAAGTGAAGGAAGAAAGACTAATCTCTCTTATGTAGCTGCCCCAACGGAAGGTAAAATAAATAGTAGTACAGGTTTGGGTACAACTTTGCCCTTAGTAAATGATGTAAATGCAGGTTTAATGAAACCTGAAGATAAATTGAAATTAAACCTTGATAAAGATGGAGATATTACAAATGAACTTCAGACGTTGTCACAGGTACTGGAGAAGGGAGCAGATGCTCAAAATAAAAAGATAACAAATATATCTACTCCAACAGAAGATATGGATGCTGTAAATAAAAAATATGTCGATGATAAATTATCTACAGCGGGTGATATCACTTCTGTTAATGCGGGAACTGGTTTGAGTGGTGGTGCCCAATCTGGGGATGCTATATTAAGTTTTGCGAAAATTTCTTCAAAAACAATTTTAGGAAATAATACCAACTCAACAGCAATTCCAACAGCAGTTACTTTTGAACAATTAAAGTCATCTTTAAATTTAAGTAAAATAGATGTTGGTTTAGAAAATGTAGATAATACTAGTGATGAAAACAAACCAGTTAGTAAATCTACTCAAATAGCGTTAGATACTAAGATTAGTGAGTCAGAGAAGGCGGCTAAGAATGGTGTTGCAACTCTTGATATTAATGGTAAAATTCCAGTAAGTCAGATTCCAGCAATTTCATCTTCGTCAGTTGATGTTTTAGGGAGTGAGGCTGAGATGCTTGCAATGGGAAGTATACCAGTAGGAAGTACAGTTGTAAGAACTGACGAGCAAAAAACATATATTCTTTCAAAAGAGCCAGCAGATGTAAAGGGGAATTGGGTAGAGTTACTAAGTCCGACTTCTCCAGTACAGTCAGTTGGAGGTAAAGTTGGAGCAGTAACATTAGAAAAGAAAGATGTTGGACTTTCTGAAGTAGATAATACAAGGGATGTTGATAAGCCTGTGAGTTCAGCAACAAAAATAGAGTTAGATTTAAAGGAAGATAAACTTAATAAGAGTTCCAATATATTATCAGATGCAGGTTCAGATATTAAATATCCAACAGTAAAAGCAGTAAAAGCTTATACTGATGATTTGGTAGCATCTTCTAGTGAAACGGCAGCAAGTATAAAACAAAAGTTAGGTATTGTTGATATTTCTGGGAACAATACGGGAGATCAAATCAATATACCAGGAACGTCTGATAATGTAAGAGGAGTAATTGATATCGTTAATGGTGGAACAGGGCAAACAACACCAGGGGCTGCATTAAATGCATTGCTTCCTTCTCAATTAGGTAATGCAGGAAAGGTATTACAAACTAATGGTATAAAATCTACATGGGTGGTTCCAGCCACAAGTGTAACAGATTTGAATTTAGTTGTTGACAAGGATAAAATAACAATATCTAGTAGTACTGGTAATGACGTAATACTACCTAGTGTAAATGCTACAAATGCTGGGTTAATGATGCCTAGTGATAAGAACAAGCTAGATTCAGATAAAGATGGTGATTTAACCAACGAGTTACAAAACCTATCAGAGGTATTGCAAAAAGGAACAAGTGCTGGAAATTTAAATATTACGAACTTACTTGACCCAAAGTTAGATCAAGATGCTGCAACGAAGAAGTATGTAGACGATCAAATAAAAGATTCAAGTACTGGAATCATTAATCCTATAGCAGGTAAGGCAGGAGATGTTTTTTACAATACAGCTAACAAGAAATTATATGTTCACGATGGTAGTGCTTGGGTTGAAATGCTTTCAAGCGTTATACATGATGTAACTTTAGATGGAGAAGGAACAGAGTTTGCTCCTTTAAGTGTTGCTTCTAATTCTGTTAAGGCCTCAACTTTACAGGGAGGAGGAGCTTCTCTTGATAATGGAAAACTAGGAAATCTATTACAATCTAATGGAGATGGTACATTTTCATGGAAGGATATTACAACAGGAATTGCTGTTGATCCTTCAGCGTTAGTATTGGCTAAAGATAACTTATATGTTGGTAATACTTATTCAAAGGCAGAGGCTGTCGCAAAATCATCAATACCATTAAGTGGTTTTGGTATTGCTGAAACAGATATAGCAATGGGAGATGTTAGCAAGCAATATAGAATAAAATATTTATCTACACCAACAGAAGATTTAGATGCTGTAAATAAGAAATATGTTGATGACAAATTAGGGAAAACATCAACAGGAGATACAAATCCAACATCAGGCGTATCAGGAGATATTTTTTATAATACAACAAATAAAAAAGTATATGTTCATGATGGAGCAAACTGGAAAGAGATGCTTACAGGAATTAGTCATGATTCTTCTTTAAATGGAGATGGAACAAACTTAAATCCATTAGGTCTTTCATTAAATACAATAGAAGCTTCAAATTTGAAAGGTTCAGGTGCTGTTCTCGATAACGGTAAGTCTGGAAATATTTTACAATCTAATGGAGATGGATCATTCTCATGGAAAGACATTACAGGAGGTGTAGCTGTTGATCCCTCTTCATTATCATTAACTAAAGATCAATTTTTTATTGGAAATAATGCTTCAAAAGCTGAGGGTATAGCTAAGTCATCAATTCCTTTAAGTGGTTTTGGTATGGCTAATGCTGATATAGCAATGGGAGATGGATCTATACAATATAGAATAATAAATTTATCAGCACCAACTGCCGATATGGACGCAGTAAATAAGAAATATGTTGATGATAAAATTTTAACAACAGGAGATATTACTAGCGTAAAAGCAGGTACTGGTTTAGAAGGAGGTGCGGAAAATGGAGAGTCGACATTGAGTTTAGCTCCAATTGCACCTAAAACTATTTTGGGAAATAGAACTAGTGGATCAGCTGTACCAGTTGCAATAGAAATGAGTCAACTTAAATCTTTATTGTCTTATACAAAAACAGATGTTGGTTTAGATTTTGTTGATAATGTAAGTGATAAAGATAAACCTGTTAGTACAGCAACTAAGGCTGCACTTGATACTAAGATTGATAGGTCTGAAATGGCTTCTAAGAATGGAGTTGCAACTCTAGATCTTAATGGTAAAATTCCAGTAAGTCAAATACCTTCTATTTCTACATCGTCTGTAGATGTTTTAAATAGTGAAGCAGAGATGTTGGCACTGGCTGATGCAGTTGTTGGAAGTACTGCAGTAAGAATAGATGAGCAAAAAACATATATACTTTCAGAATTACCAGCTTCAAATATAGTAAACTGGGTAGAGTTACTAAGTCCGACATCTCCAGTTCAATCTGTTAATGGAAAGGTAGGATCAGTAACACTAGAAAAAGCTGACGTGAATCTGTCTAATGTGGATAATACAAGTGATGTAAATAAACCAATAAGTAATGCAGTACAATTTGCTTTGGATACCAAGGAAAATAAGATAAACAAAAGTTCTGATATAGTAGCTGATGCAGGATCTGATGACAAGTACCCTACAGTGAAGGCTGTTAAAGCATATGTAGATAATTTTGGGACAGTGTTAGATGCTTCTACAATTTTAAAAGGTAAAATCAAGTTATCAGGTGATTTGTCTGGAACTGCTGATTTACCAGTGGTTAGTTTTGTTGGAGGGACATCTGCAAAAGATGTAGGTGAAGGTATTAAACTTATAAATACAGCTACAAATAATAATGATCCTTCTGCAATTGTTAAAAGAGATGCTTTAGGGAATTTTGTAGCAGGTAATATTACAGCAAAAACTTTTATTGGTACTTTGACAGGTGATATCTCTGGAAATGCAGAGACTGTTACTACTAATGCAAATTTATTGGGAGAAGTTACTTCAGTTGGGAATACTACTACTATATCAAATGATGTTATTACTACAGATAAGATAAAGGATAACACAATTTCCACTTCCGATCTTGGAGATCAGGTAGTTACTGCTGTTAAAATGAAAAACATATCAGTTAATGGTATAAAAGGACAGGTCCTTGCCTCTAATGGAATAGGTGGATTTGAGTGGAATGATTTAAATGGAACTACTAATTTATCATATGTTTCTTCTAGTAATCAAGGAGAAATTAAGTCGAGTGCTGGAAGTTCTGCTGTGATTCCTGCAGGTTCAAAAACTGAAGCGAGTCTAATGATACCTGCAGATAAGGAAAAATTGGATAAAATACCAACGGTAAATGCTATTGACGCTAATAAGGTATTGACAGTAAAAGCAGATGGAACAATGGAGTGGAAAACACCATCTGCAGGAAGTAGTGGATTACCAACTATTTCTAAGACAGATGCAAATAAAATATTAACAGTAAATGAAACAGGAACAGCTGCAGTTTGGAAGACATCAACAGGAGGCGGTTCTAAGTATTATCATCCAAATGACGAAAAGAAATATTTCATAAAAGCAACGGGACCTGGTGTTACTGTTACGTTTGATGGAAATCATAAGTTTACAATTACTATTCCACTTGGGGTTGATTTAGAGTATTTCAAGGTGAAAACAAATTATAATGAGTTAGGAAGTCAAAACTTCCTTGATTTAGCGATTATAGATGAAGGGAAACGTTTTAATAACGGTGTTGATGATTTTTTCCTTCCAGAGGTAAGAATAATAGATATCGTACTTCCTGTTCCAAACTTTATGGGGTCTATCTCTACTTCAGGTACAACATTTTTTGACACAGTTATAACTGAATGCGCTGATGGAAAAATAAATATTCAAACAGGTAGTTTAGGAAGTCATAAAGACCAAGATTTCTTTATTACTCTTAGATTTTAGAGTTAATGTGAGTGGTGGTTTTAGTTTTGAGTAGTAGGTATTAACTTGAATTAAATTATTGAGTAATGAAAGAGTATAAATATTTTGTTTTTTGTTTCTTATTCGTTTTTTTGACATTATTTTCTAGTGCGCAAACTAAAAAACAGTTTAATGGTAAGTTTAATATTACCTACATTAATTTTACTGGTGGTTCAAAGTATGAAATAAAGGGACAATTTTCAGACTTAACTAATATGTTTTCTGCGTCACAGGTGTCTATTGGAGATAAAATAGTAGACAAATCTGGTAATACTTTTGAGGTTATTTCTGCAACGAATACTGGTTCATTAATAAGTACGGTATCAAAAGCATATGATAGTAAAGCTCCTTTGATTGGTTCTGGAATCATATTTAGTCCAACAAAGAAGGGGTTTCCTTTAATAACAGCTGGATTATCTGATATTGTAATGACAAATGTAGTTAATACTGCAACTATAAATGTTAATGATAAGTTGCCAAATTATAATTCAGGTACAACTATTCCGTTGTTGAAATGGAAAATTGATGATGTTTTCAAAAATACTTCTGATGATGGAATATATAAATTAACTGAATCAGGTTGGGCTCAATATTCTTTAGGTAGTGTTTCAATTTCTTATTATAGACCAGTTACAAGTTCTCCCCCAGGAAGCAAAGGTGATATAATAAGGTCTTACTGGGATAGAAAATGTTATATCTTTGATGGTGTCTCATGGGCTCTCCCACAAGAATTATCTTCAGTACCTTCAATTCCTTCATTTGGAGACGTTTTTTATGAAACAAGTCGTGATGAAATTTTCATGCTTAACGGAAATTCTGAGTGGAAGCCTATTAGTGGATCATCAATAAAAAAAGGTCCTATTTCAGATAGACCAACAACAGGTGAAGTTGGAAATTTTTTCTTTGATACAGATAGTGATATTTTATACATATATACCTCTAGTGGAAAATGGTCTGAATTATCAATAGGTGGGTCAACTCCTAGTGATATAATTAATCCTGATCCAACAACCGTAAATATAAAAGAAGGTAATTTATTTTATAATACTTCTGATCATAGAATATATGTATATAATGGTTCGGCTTGGATGCCATTAGACAATATGCTTCCTAAAGGACAAATATATGTTGGGAATACATCCAATACTGCAACTCCTGTTGAGATGTTTGGAGATGCATCTATAAGTAACAGTGGAAAAGTTATTATTAATGATAAAGCAATAACAGAAGAAAAGTTAGATAAGGATAATATTCCTATAAGTGGATTTGCAAATGCTATTGGTAATATCTCTTTAGGTAATGGAACGACGAACAATAGAATAGTGAATCTAGCAAATCCAATGGATAAACAGGATGCTGCAACAAAGAATTACGTAGATATTCTTTTTTCATCACCAGAGAGTTTACTTTCTCTTTCTTATGGTGATTTTTTTGTGGGAAATAATTCAAATAAAGCAGTAGCAACAACTAAAAGTGCCATTCCAATTAGTGGTTTTGGCAATGCAGCTTCAGATATCTCTTTAGGTAATGGAACTAATAATTATAAAATTGTTAATCTTGCAAATCCTATAGGTTTGCAAGATGCTGCGACTAAAAGTTATGTAGATACTAAGGTTATATCTCCAGAAAATCTAATTCTACCAAAGGGATTAGTGTTTATTGGTAGTGACATAAATACAGCAATTCCTAAAGAGACAAATTTAATTCCTATAAGTGATTTTGGATCGGCAGATAAAGATATTTCATTAGAAGGTTATAAAATTATAAAACTTGCTGAGCCTACAGATCTTAATGATGCAGTAACAAAGAATTACGTAGATAATAAAACAGTTAATTCAGGAAGTTTATCGTTAAAAGAAGGAAATATTTTTGTAGGTGATGTTACAGGTAAAGCTTCAGAAGTTGCCAAGAATAATATTGCTCTGAGTGATTTTGGAGTTGCAGAGAAGAATATTTCATTTGGTGATTTCAGATTAACTGATATTGGTACTCCTATTTATGATAGCGATGCATCTACTAAAAAATATATCGATGATTTATTAAAGAATCCAGAAATGAGTATATCTCTTTCTAAAGGAAATCTATTTATTGGTAATGATCAAGGGAAAGCAGTTTCAGTATTAAAGAATACTATTCCTATAAGTGGTTTTGGAGCGGCAGAGAGTAATATCTCATTAGGAAATGCAAGTAATCAGTATAATATAAATTTTCTAGCAGATCCTTTATATCCTCAAGATGCTGCAACAAAGAATTATGTTGATACAAAAATAGGAAACCCAAGTTCAATAAAACTTCCTAAGGATTATATGTTCTTAGGAAATGAAGCTGGTCAAGCTTCAAGTGTAGTCACCAATTCAATTGCTATAAATAAATTTGGAGACGCAACGGCTAACGTATCTATGGGGTCAGGAGTAAATAATTATCGAATAGTTAATTTAGGAGATCCAGTTAACTCACAGGACGCGGCAACTAAGCAGTATATAGATGATTTAACAGGAACAACACCAAGTGGTGATACTAATCCGATTGTAGCAGAAGCAGGAGATGTTTTTTACAATACGATTGAGAAGAAATTGTATGTTTTTAATGGAGTTAATTGGGAACCAGTAGGTGTAGATCCAGATAATTTAGGAAATCATACAGCTACAGAGGTCTTGAAGATGGGAGGTTTTTCAATTGTTAATTTAGGAGATCCAGTTAGTCCACAGGAAGCAGCAACTAAGCAGTATGTTGATAATTTAACAGCAACAACGCCAAGTGGGGATATTAATCCAGATATATCAAAAGCAGAATTAGGAGATGTTTTTTACAATACCATAGAGAATAAATTGTATGTTTTTAATGGAGTTAATTGGGAACCAGTAGGTGTAGATCCGGATAATTTAGGAAATCATACAGCTACAGAGGTCTTGAAGATGGG
>Ga0193952_1000260_pt1 | contig 22245 bp, 23 predicted proteins | sample BB_3_MG_FD_140368 | JGI IMG/M metagenome (GOLD analysis project Ga0193952, IMG submission 140368) | Microbial mat bacterial communities from the Broadkill River, Lewes, Delaware, United States - BB_3_MG | ecosystem: Environmental > Aquatic > Freshwater > River > Microbial mats | place: USA... | reverse complement strand
GTTATATCCTTGAAAAATAACTCCTATTTGCTCTCTTAATTTAATTAGGTTCTTCTTTTTTATATTGTTTAAATCAAAATCTAAAACTTCAAACTTTCCATCAAAAACTTTGATCCCACCAGTCACACTCATAAGTAAAGTAGATTTACCAGCACCACTAGGTCCAATAATTCCAATAAATTCACCTTTTTTAACTTTTAGGTCAACACCTTTTAAAATCTTTTCTTTTTTATAACCTAAAGTTAGGTTTTTCATTTTTATCACGTCTAATCCTTCTAATTAAATTAAATCTACTTTTATTTTGCAAGTGTCACCTCTAAAATATGAAGTTCCATACTCAACAAAGTTTCCGTCTTGGTCTTTAGATAATGTACTCGCTGTTAAAATTGGAGTATTTGATGGCATCAGTAATAATTCACTAAAATTACTATTTGCAGGTATTGATTCAAATACTGTTGATACTTTTGTAATTTCTAAATTTGGATAACAATCTTTTAATATTTTGTATAAAGAAAAAGGTTTGCAATCTAAATTATTTACAATTTCTCTAAAATGAAAAGCATCAAAATATGAATATGAAACAGAAATTGGTAAATCATTTGCATATCTTAAAAGTTTTAATTCAATAACTTTCAAGTTTGAATTTAAACCTAAGTTTTTTGCAACATCTTCACTTGGTGCAATAACATCTGCACTTAAAAGTTCAGTTTTAGGCTCATATCCTAAATCTAAAATTTTAGATGAGTAAGAACTTTTATCAGAGATAGAATAAGGAACTTTTATATTTGATATAAAATTACCTTTTCCTTTTTTTGTATAAATAAAACCTTCATCTTTTAATAAAGACAATGCTTGTCTTACAGTGTGTCTATTAACATTAAACTCACTAGCAAATACATTTTCAGAAGGAAGTTTCGAAGAAGAATTGTATTTCTTCTTTTCTATATTTTTTAATATCTTCTCATAAAGTTTTATGTACATAGGTTTATCTATATTCTTCAATTTTCCCAGCCTTTAAACTTGTCTATACAAGCTTGATAATGGAAGTATAAAAAAGAATAATTACACCTTGATTACATCTTGTATAGACAAGTTAGTCTTCTTGTATAGATAGGTATTAGAAAAATTTTAATATTTAAAAGATTTATTAACAATACAATCCATATTAATTTATAATAAGGATTGATTATGTCAAGGTTTTATGAGTCTAGATTTAGATTTTATATATTATTTATAGGAGTATATTTATTTTATAATTTTTTAATTAGAACATCGTTACTAGTGTTAGTTTACGATAAAATTGAGTTGAGTTTGTTTGCTTTAAATAAAATATATAGTTAATTTACATAAGGGAAGAATTAATATTTTTGAAAACAAACCAAAAGGTACAATATTTCAAATAAAAATAAAGAAGGATACAAATGAGGAACCAACCCCAATATACAATAATAAATAATACAAAATATGCCCTAAATGGCTTAAAAGATATTTATAAACATGAAACGTCGTTTAGATTAGAAGTCTACATTATCACTATTTTATCTCTTGCTTTATGGTTTTTAGATATAAGCTTTATTTCTAAAAGTATTTTACAAACAAGTCTGTTCTTACCACTTTTAATAGAAGCTGTAAATAGTTCAATTGAAAGAGTAGTTGATTTAGTTACAAAAGATTATCATGAATTAGCAAAAACAGCAAAAGACGCTGGTTCTGCTGCTGTTTTCATAAGTATTGTTATTACTACCCTAATTTGGTTAAGTGTTCTTTATAATGAGTTCATACTATAAAAGTGATTGATTAAACACAATCACTTTTTTTAGATAATATTTTTAAAACATCACAAGAAAAACCAGCTTTTTTCCTTGCTTCAAAGTTTAAATCCATTTTTCTTTTTGTAGAACCTGGAAAAACTTCTTCTATAATTTTTAGATATGTTTCATCATAAGGTAAATCTTCTAAATCACAGGCATATTTGTACCAAACATCACCTTTTGTCACATGATCTACTTCTTCTTCAAGAATAATTTCTAAAACTTCTAATATCTTTCTATTAAAAGGGTCATTATTTGATTTTAGTTTTTCCATAATTTTTGGATTTTGATCTAAACCATTTGCTTCAAGATACCTAGGAACTGCTGCCATTCTTCTTAAAAACTCAGGAGTTTCTTCCATAGCTTCAAATAGATTTTTATGAACATCAAAATCTCCATATTTTCCACCTATTTCTGCTAATAACTCTTCTAACATTAAAAAATGTCTTATTTCATCACTTGCTACTTCTAACCAGTCTTTATAGTATTGCATTGGCAGGTTTTTATACCTAAGTGCTGCGTCTAAAGCTAAGTCAATTGCTGAATACTCTATATGTAAAATAGTGTGAAGAAGATATTTTTTACCCTCTTGAGTATTAAAATTCTTAATTTTAGGCAAATCCATAGGTTTTACAATATTTAAAAAAGGAGCATAAGATGGCTCAACTAATTTAAATGGTTCATAATTGTCATTAAATATAAAATCATTATTTAAAAATTTTTCGTAAAAAATATTAAATTTTTCTATTTTATCTTTTGGTTTATTCGTTATTAAAATCGCTTCAAGCTCCAAAAAATAATCCATACATTACCTCTTTTTTGTTATAATTTACGAATTTTAGCGAATAAGGTTTGAAATGGATATAAAAGTACAACCAATGGGAGACTATCAAACAAATTGTTACATAGTTTCAGTAGATAATAAAGACTTCATTATAGATCCAGGTGTTGATGCACTAAGATGGATAAAACAAAATGTAACAAACCCTGTTGCAATATTAAACACTCATGGGCATTTTGATCATGTTTGGTCAAATAAAGCTGTTCAAGATGAATATAATCTAAAAATATATACACCAAAAGATGATAATTTTATGTTAGAAAAAGATCCATATGGAATGGGGATGCCTCCATCATGTGCCGATATTTTAATACAACCTGATGAAGAAATTGAATTAGAAGGTATTAAAATTAAATTTCACCATTTCCCAGGACATACACCAGGATGTTCTGTAATACAATTCAATGAGCATTTATTCTCAGGAGATTTTATTTTTAAAGGATCTATAGGAAGATTTGACTTTCCTAATTCAGATGCTACGTTAATGAAACGAAGTTTAAATAAAATACTTTCATGGGAAGAAACAAACTTTCATGTATATCCAGGACATGGAGAAAAAACAACACTTAAAAGTGAATTACCTTCACTTCAACAATGGGAAAGACATATATAAGGGTTTTTATGAGTAAATTTTGTACAAATATAATAAATAAAAATGAAGAATTAAAACAACTTAAATCTCTAGATGAAATATATAATGACATCTATTACTACTTAAAAGAGAATTATGATGTTAACCAATTACAGATTTATTTAGAAAAAGATGATGAATGTGAAACTTTATACACAAATAGTGATAAATTAAATTATGATCATACAATTAGATTAGAATATACACAAAATGATCAAATAAATTTAATATTTTTAATTCTTACAGATGATGAAAATAAAAAAAATATAATAAATGAAAATATAGCTGATATAAAAATTATTTTACAAGTGTTTTCTCAATCTTTATATAATAAATTTTTAGAAAAATCATTAAATGAAATGTCACTAATTGATAGCGTTACAGGGTCATATAATAGATCATATTTAGATAACTATGCACCTAAAATATTAAGTATTTCAAATAGAGAACAGAAGAAAATAGCCTTTTTAAAGGTAGGTATAGATCAATTTAAAGCAGTAATCGATGAATTTGATTATACAGTGGGAGACAAAGTTTTAAAAGCTTTATCTGATACTTTAAAACATACAGTTAGAACTTCTGACATTGTAATTAAAATTGATGGAGATGAGTTTTTAGTTATTTTAATGAATATAATTAATGAAGATAATGCTACAATGATATCAGAAAAGCTAATAAATAATTTTAGTGAGCGTAAAGTTGTTGTAAATGAGAGAACAGAACAAACTCTTATGAAAACAATATGTAGTGGTATCTCAATTTATCCAGATGATGCTTCATGTATTGATGAGATAATTAAAAAAGCTGATATTGCTTTATATGAAGCAAGAAATAAAGGAAGAAGTACTTCTTTTATATTTAGCCAAAAAGATACAAACACAATAGATTTCTTTTAGGAAGTTATTTTGAAAAATAAAATTTTAGAACTAATAAAATCATCAGCAGATAATGAAAATGATTTAAAATCTTTAGATAGTATTTACTCATTATATGAGCAACTACAGTACTCTATGGATATAAAACAAATGGCTGAAGATATTTACTCTTGGTTAAATAGCCACTTTAATGTTGATAATGTAACTTTTGCATTATTTGATATTAATAGAAACTCAAGAGAAGAACTTTTAGTAAAAGGTCAAGAATTTTATTTAGATGATGATTTATCATTTTTCTTTATTATTAATACACATACAAATTTAAATGCCATTGTATCATTTTCTGCAACATCAAATGTACAATATCAAATTTTACAAGAAAAATATGGAGTAATTGAAGCGGCATTTTTTCAAGTCTCTCCAATAATTCAAAGTGGTATAATAAAAAAGAATTTTATTGAGTCTTCATCATTAGATTCTGTAACAAAAGTTTACAATAGAAACTATTTAATAGAAAACTTAACAAAACACTTAACTCTATCAAAAAATGACCAGTCACAAATTTATTTCTTAATGATTGGAGTTGATCACTTTAAAGCAGTTATTGACGAATTTGATTATGATATTGGAGATAAAGTACTTGTTGAACTTGCAAAAGTAATACATTCAAACATAAATGAATTTGATATGGTTGCAAGATTAAATGCAGATGAATTTCTAGTTTCCATTTTAAGTAACTCAAATAAGTATGAAGCTTTAGAACTTGGGAATAAAATCATTAAAGAATTTGCAGAAGTTGATATTGTAGTAAATGAAGGTACAAATCAAACACTTAGTAAAACTATTTGTATTGGATTTGAAGTACTTGATACTAACTCACAAACTGAAACAATCACTAGTGCAATTAAAAATGCCGATATTGCTTTATATGAAGCAAAAAATAAAGGTAGAAGTGAATTGTTTGAATTTGAAAGTTTAAAAGAAGAAGATACAATAGACTTATTTTAGTCTATTGTATTTTTCTAGCTTTCATATAAACTCTCTTAGGTGCAGGATAACCTTCAATAGTTTTACTAGGATCTTCTGGATCTAAAAAGTCTTCTAAACTTTGATCAAATGACCATTTTGTTTTTCTTTGCTCTTCAGATGTAGTAGTCGTAGTTGCGATTATTTCAATATCCTCAAACCCTGCTCTTTTTAACCAGTTTTTTAAAGCTGGAATTGTTGGTATAAAATATATATTTGGTATTTTAGAATATCTTTTATCAGGAGTTAAACAAATTTCTTCTTCTCCATCAATCATAAATGTATCAATTAAAATTTCACCCTTAGAATTTAATCCACGAGCAAGTGATTTTAATGTTCCTACTGGATCTGGTCTATGATATAAGACACCAAGCATAAATATAAAGTCAAATTTATGATTATAAAACTCTAAGTGTTCAACACCTAGCATTTCATATTCAATTTCTGATTTAACAAAATGATTAATAAATTCAAATTGATGTAATGTTAAAGCAGCAGGATCAAAACCAACTAATTTTTTTGGATTATCTTCAAGCATTCTAAACATATAGTATCCATTGTTACATCCAATATCTGCAACAATTTTATCTTTTAAATCAAAGTGTGGTCTAATTAAATTATATTTAATATTACTCTGCCATTCACTATCTATTTCAAGACCAAATAAATTAAATGGGCCTTTTCTCCAAGGAATTAATGTTTTTGCTGTTTCTTCAATTAAATCATACTCTTCTTGTGTAAGATCTTCTCTTTTTCCTACACTAAACCAATCTCCATAATCAATATCCAATTGATTTTTTTTGATTTCACAAGTCTTTTGTAATTGAGTGTACCAAGGTTCAACATTTTTCCATGATCTACAATCGTTTTTCTTTTTTTGTAAGGTTTCTAAATTCATGCTGTAATTATAGATTTATAAAATATAATGTTGTCTTAAATCAATGAAAAATTTGCTATTTATTTGTATTGTTAATGATTAAAATAATGAAAAGTGAATTTGGCACTTTTTTAGCACAAAGATTGTGTAAAATAGACAAAATATATGTTGTGGTTAACGTTAAGTTAACCACATGTGAATATAATTTCAATACATTATGTAAAAGGATATTTTTTGAAAAGTTCTAATGTCTTATTTTCTTTTAAGACGACATTAATATTACTTGCTATATTAGCAATTGGCGCGGGGTATGCTACATTTATTGAAAATGATTTTGGTACGTCCTCAGCGAGAGTTTTAGTTTATAATAACTTATGGTACGAAATAGTTTTAGTATTAACAACAATTAACTTAACTGGTATTATTTTTAAATATAAAATGTGGAAAAGTAAAGCAAGGTTTATTTTCCATACATCATTTGTTGTTATTTTAATCGGAGCTGGAGTAACTAGATATGTAGGTTACGAAGGTATTATGCAAATCAAAGAAGGTTCAACTGAAAATAGAATGCTTTCACTAGAGCCATACTTACAAATCACAATGGATGATGGTAAGAAAAAATATTTTAAAGAATATCAAATGGAATTTGCAGCATTATCTGAAAGTTCAGAATTTGCTGTTGCGGTTGAAAGATTATTTAATAACTTTAAACACACAATCTCTTTTGGAGAAAAACAAGTTGATGTTCAATATAAAAACTTCTTTTTAGCAAAAAGAGGAAATGCTAAAATGGGTATGCTTACTCTTGATGTAACTGTAAATGGGGAAACTCAACAAATTAAGTTACCAGGAAAAAGAAGTCAAAAAGGTATGAAAAGAGATCTTAAATTTGGAGATACAACTATATCTTTAGAATATGGTTCAAAAATATTAACTGTTCCTTTCTATATCAAACTTAAAGACTTCCAATTAGATAGATATCCAGGAAGCATGTCACCTTCTTCGTATGCATCTGAAGTTACAGTAATGAAAGAAGACGGAAAAAAATATGATTATAGAATCTTTATGAATAAAACATTACATGAAGGTAACTATTTATTCTTCCAAAGTTCTTATTTCCCTGATGAAACAGGTACAGTATTATCTGTAAATAATGACCCAGGAAAATGGCCAACTTATTTAGGATATTTTTTATTAATTCTTGGATTAATGTTAAATTTATTTGATAAAAAATCAAGATTCTGGAAATTAACTAAATATGTTTCTTCTAAAAATGTTGCAGGTATTGCAGCAGCATGTATTATGGCATTTGCTTCTACTAACTTACAAGCAAATGAACAAACATTTAATCATGAGATGAAAGCAAAAGAGACTGTAAAATATCTTAAAAACTTTAAAGAAGAGTCAAAAGAAACAGCGGCTAAATTTGCAAAACTAGTAACACAAAGTCAATCAGGAAGAATGAAACCAGTATCTACATTAAATCAAGATATTCTTGTTAAGTTATCTGGTAAAAAAACTTTATTCGGAATGAATTCTGATCAAGTTGTATTAGGTATTTTATCTAGACCTGAAATATGGAGAGATTTAAAAATCATTAGAATTAAAACTCCAAAACTTAAGCAAAGACTTGGGGTTGAACCTTCTAGAAAACTTATTGCTTTCTCTGAAGTATTCAAAGATGGTAAGTATTTATTAGGTGCAGAAGCAGAAGAAGCATCTATTACAAAACCGGCTGAAAGAGGAACTTATGAAAAAGATATTCTAAAAGTTGATGAAAGATTAAATATTGTATTTGCAACATTTAATGGTAACTTATTTAATATCTTCCCAGAAGTTGGAAACCCAAGTGGTGATAACAAATGGTCAACACCTTTAGATGGAATGAAAAACTTCAAAGGTCAAAATAAAACAGCTATTGAAGCAATGACTAGAGGATTTATTAATTCTGTTGTTCAAGAACAATGGGAACAAGCAAATAAATTCTTAGATATGATTAAATCATATCAATCAAAAGTGGGTGCAGCTGTAAATTTAACTGATTCTCAAATTGAAAAAGAGATGAAATTTAATGAAATTGATATTTTCCCTAAATTAACATTAGCTTATATTATTGTTGGTTTAATTATGTTAATTGCTGCATTTATTGTAGTATTTAACCCTAAAATTAATCCAAAGAAAACTACACTGTTTTTCTTTATAACTTTAGCTATATTATTTGCTGTACATACATTTGGTATGGGATTTAGATGGGTTATTTCAGGACATGCTCCATGGTCTGATACATATGAATCATTATTATATATTTCATGGTCAGCAGTATTCGCAGGAGTTTTATTCTTTAGAAAATCACTACTTGCATTAAGTGCATCAATTATTGTTGCAGGTATTTTTATGTTTGTGGCACACTTAACAGGTATTGATCCACAAATTACAAATCTTGTTCCAGTTCTTAAATCATACTGGTTAACTATTCATGTATCTGTTCTTACAGCTTCATATGGATTCTTTGGATTAGCAGCTATAATTTCATTCTTAGCATTAATCTTATTTATCTTTAGAAGCCCTAAAAGAGCACACTTAGATGAGACTATTAAACATATTGCTGCAATTACTGAAATTGCTTTAATTATTGGTATTACATTTATTACTATTGGAAACTTCCTTGGTGGTATTTGGGCAAACGAATCTTGGGGTAGATACTGGGGATGGGATCCAAAAGAGACTTGGGCTTATGTATCAATCGTAGTATATGTATTTGTAATTCATATGAGATTTGTTAAAAAATTAAACACTCCATTTGCTTTAACAACAGCATCATTAGTTTCGTTCTCAACAATTCTAATGACATATTTTGGAGTAAACTTCTATTTATCAGGAATGCATTCATATGCAACAGGTGACCCTGTTCCAATTCCTACATGGATATACTATGCAATTACAGCTATATTCGTAGTTATTGCTTTAGCATACAGAAACAGAGACTTAAGAGATAGTATCTGTCATACAGAAAACCAAAAGCCTAAGAATTAATTCTTAGGCTTTTTGCTTTTATAAACTTAATGAGTTGTCTTATTTAGATGAACACCTAATATACTCATTTACTTCTTTCGTATAATCTTTCATCCAATAATTAATACTTGTTCCCTTAAGCTTTGTTGTATCTCCTTTAACACCATAAATATAAATAGAAAAAGAAAAGTATTTATTATCATAGAAAAAAAGTGTTTGCTCTGGCTTTAATTGCATTTCATAGGCATTTTCATTCCAGTCAGCCCAGTAACCTTCAAAGTCATTATTTATTTCATTTGCAATTTGATCTTCTGTATATTTATAAATATTAACAGTTGAAAGTGTTATTTCATCTATTTTGTTATCTTTTATTTTATAAGAGAATATTCCGTTTAATTTAGGATACTTGTATTGGCCTAATTTAATAAAATCATTATAATAAGTATCATTTATTTTTTTAAACTTTAAAACTTCATAGCTTTTGGAAGAAGCAAATAGTTCTAAAGTATTTAGTCTTTCATCAATTAGCTCACCTAATTGCTCCGGAGCTTCATAAAACCTATTGGGATTAAAATAAGGGCTACAATCATTAGCAAATAAGGAAGATGATAAAACTATACTTGCAAAAATACTATTCTTTACCATTAAAATCCTTATCTAATATAATTGTAAAAGTTGCACCCTCTTCTTTATTCTCAACATTTATCTTTCCTCGCATTTTATCTTCAATTATTGCTTTTGATAAATAAAGTCCAATTCCCGTACCCTTCTCTTCTTTTGTTGTAAAATAAGGATCAAAGATTTGTTCAATTAAACAAGATGGAATTCCACCAGCATTATCTTTTACTTCTATAATTATATTTTTTTCATCTTTACAAATATTAATATCAATAAATGCATTTTCTATTTTCTTCTCATCAATTGCATCTTTTGCATTAATAATAAGATTCATTAAAACCTGAGAGAATTCATTTTTATTCCCGTGAATATTTATTTCACAGCAACAATTAATACTAAGCTTAATATTACTATGATCTAATACAGAACCTATAATATTAAGTACATTTTCAACTGCTTCTTTCACTATAAATGTTGATTTCTTTTCATCTTTTTTATAAAAGTTTTTAAAGTTATCAATTGTATTAGACATAAATTCAATTTGATATAAAGAGTTTTCCATGGCATCATCAAACATCTTATCAGTCATCTTGTTTTTATTTTTGTAAGCTCTTAGATTTTGTAAAGTTAAAGACAATCTAGTAAGAGGATGTCTCCATTGGTGGGCAATGTTACCAATCATATCACCAAGTTCTGCTAATTTACTTTGGTTTTGTAATAGTCTATCTTTTTTAGCAACTTCTAGTGTTTTAAGAACTACTTTATTATCTAAAGTTGTTGCTAATTCATGGAGTTTATCTGCTTGTGAAACAACTATCTCAAATAAACTTTTTAATGATCTTGTAAATAAAAAAGTAAAAAGTAAAGACATTAAAGTTGCAAAAATTAAAATAGCTACAATCATTGTATTATTGTTATTTGCAACCTCTTGTATTGACTCATCTTTTTCAACCATGATCATATTTATTTTTTGTTTACCTAAAAAAAGTGATTGAATATAAATATTGTTTTTATATACAAAATTCTGTTGTGATTTTTTAATTTTTTCAATCATATCATTTTCAAAATCATCATTGATCTTTCTTTTAGAAGAATAAAATGACCAATCATATTTATTATCTTTATGTTTAAAGTAATGTCCATCTTTATCAGATAAATATATATCATACAAAGCAGAGTTAGTAATACTTTCTAAAAGTTTTTCCATAAAAATATTTATAATTAGAATACCTCTAAATTTATCATTAAAAATAAGTGGAGTTGCTACTCTGACTACTGGTTTATAAGGTTTTTCTATATGTCCATGCTCTATATTTAAATCAATATCAGAAAACCAAACATCATCTTTTTTCATACTTGATACATTTTTGAAATAATATCTATTTGCTTTATTTTGTAAAACTGCTGATTTATATGGTTCTTTAGATTGTTTTTCCCTATCGAAACGCAGAATTTCATATCCTTCTTCATTGATATATCTAATTTGCATATAATCTTTGTTTGCTTCCATAATAGTTAAAAGTAATAAATCAATATAATATCTATACGATCCATCTTTAACAAACTTCTGAAAATACTCATTTTTTGTTATAGCTTGAAGAGCATCTTTTTTTGTATTAAAATATTTATCAAACTTGTCTTTCTTTTCAGTACTTTGAAGTTTTACTTCTCTTTGAAACTTATTTGCTACTAAATCCTGAGAGAAATACATATGGATTACAGTAATTGATACAATAAGAAGTATTGTAAAAATAATATAAGAGAAGAAAAGTTTAAAACCAAACTTTCTATTATTTTGGGAAAGTTTATCTATTTCAAGCATACTTATCTATCTTATAGCCTGAGTTTCGAACGTTTATAATAAAGTTTTCATCTAGTTTAGTTCTAATTTTTTTGATCTGTGTTCTTAAAGTATTATCGCAAACATCTTTTTCATCCCACACATAATCTTTCATAATATTAGGGCTTACAACTGTGCCTATATTTTTTGTAAGAATATATATTAAGTTTTTTTCATGATTTTTTAAATCAATTGGCTTATCATTAAAATATAATTGCATAGATGATAGATTAAATTTATAAGACTCTGATAATTGAACATCATTTGTATCTATATCTTTATGTAAGATTTGGTTGATTCTAAGTTCTAATTCATCTAAAATAAAAGGTTTTCTAACATAGTCACTACAACCTAAAGCATATCCTTTTTTAACATGTTCAATATCATTTTGCGCAGTTAGATAAATAGCAGGTGTTTGAATACCTTCTCTTCTAATAGCTTCTAATGTCTCAAAACCATTTTTTTTTGGGGTATTTATATCTAATAAAAAGATATCATAATTTTCTAATATTGCATTATCTAATAACTCTTCCCCATCATTGTAGAAGTCTACTTTATTTCCATCTAATTCAAAATAACTCTGAATAGATTCACATATAAAATTATCATCTTCAAGTAGTAATATTTTCATTTAAGCCCTTATAAAATTTTGTGCTAATTACAAGTTGGAATATGCTCAGAATCATAAGCAAATTCTTGTAAGAATTTTAACATTAGTTTTTTTTCATTATTGAATTTTTTACTATCCATATATTTTAGTAAAGAAATATTTTCTTCATCATCAAGATGTAAATCTTTTAACTCAGCTGCATCTTGTGAAAATAGTTCTTTCCATTCTCTAATAGAAGCCATATTTCCTGCTCTATTACCTTCACCATGGCAAGAAGAACATGCTTTTAAGTAATAGTCTTGTCCAATAATATTTTTTGTTGCATAAGCACCTCTTGATTTCTTTGCATATAAAGAACTTGCACTTATTAATAACATTATACATAAAATGGTAATAAAATTTTTACTATTTTTTAAAATCATATTTTTCTCCATGCATTTTTTCAAATTTAGCAATTGCATCATCCATCCACTCAAGCATCTGTTTTAAATTCCACATTCCATAAATAATCATGTGTTTTTTACCCTTACGTGAAAGCTTTTCTTCATTTGGACCCATAAAATATATTGCAGGTGTCATTGATACTGTAAGCCTTGGTGGGCATTGTCCTGTATTCTCAACATCAGAATCTGCATCAAGTGAATTATCTAAGACTATAGGAATAAAATATTTTTTAATTTTTTCTTGAAATTCTTTTTTATTAAAGATTTCTTCTTTTAATTTTGGACAATAAAAGCATGTTCTTGATTCTAAAAACATAAAAATTGGTTTTTTATGATAAATTGCAAGCTCTTTTGCTTCGCTAAATTCATGTTGCCAATCAAGACCTTTTTCCCATTCATAATCTCCATAAACAAACGATATACTAGCTATTAGAAGAAAAATTAACTTTTTCATTTTTATACCTTTTTTACATAAAATCTGTCATAAAACTTTATATTTTCAATTTTTTTTAAACTCTATACTTTTTTAGGTTAAAAATAATTGATACGAGTCAATATAAATACTTGATAACTTTTTAATAAAAATATTTTACCAAAAATACAAAATTGGCACTTTACTAGCACTTTACTTTGATAGAATTTTTGATAATTGAGTTAGTGCTCAATAATTATAAAGGAGAACAAGATGAAAAGCTTAGTGTCTAAAATTGCTAAAATTGCAATAGTTGCCAGCGTTCTTTCATTTGGGTCATTGTTTGCGGGAGAGCATTCAAAAGGTATGACTGAAATGGACGCTGTTTCTGGCGGAGATTCATGTATTAAGTGTCATAAAGGCATTGAATCAATCAGAGATACAAAATCACAGATGATGCAACAAATTATTGCAATGGGCCAAGGCTTAGGTGATAGTGCTGGATGTGTTGTTTGTCACGGTGGTAACCCTGAGAATGGTACAGTAAAAGGCGCACATAAAGGTGCACCTGCAGCACACGCTGGTGGATTAGCTGAATTTGTTAGAGACCCAGGATCTATGTGGGTAGCTGATAAAACTTGTGGTATTTGTCATGCTGATACAGTAAAAAATACTATGAAGTCATTAATGATGACTGAAGCTGGAAAAATCCAAGGAAATATGCATACATGGGGAACATATGATACTAAAAAAGTACAATATGCAAACTACGATGTAAAAGATGATGATGGTAAAACACCAGCATGGGGAACAAAAGTATATAAAGATTATATGGTTAAAATGATCGACAAATATCCTGATCAATTCCCAACTGAGTTAAAACAATTACCATTACCTCCTCAAGGGCCTGAAGATTTCGCTGGTAAATCAGAGAAAGAAATCGGTGAAATGGCTTCTATTACTTACCAAAGATCTGATTGTCAAAGATGTCACATTGGTGTAAGAGGAAGAAAAGGTAGAGGTGACTGGAGAGGTATGGGTTGTAGTGCTTGTCACATGCCATACGGAAATGAAGGTATTTACGAAGGTAATGATCCTACTGTTGATAAAAAAGAGCATGGTCATATGTTAGTTCATATGATGCAAGGAACAAGAGAAGCTAAAGTTAAAACACCATCTGGTATGGAATTCTCTGGTATTCACCCTGAAACTTGTAACTCTTGTCATAATAGAGGGAAAAGAATCGGTGTTTCTTATGTTGGTTTAATGGAACAACCTTATGGTTCACCACTTAACGTAGGTGGAAAATCACAATCTAAACATCACGGTAAAAGATATAAACACATCAAAGAAGACTTACACTTTGAAGCTGGTATGACTTGTCAAGATTGTCACACATCAGTTGATATGCATGGTGATGGTACATTATTTGGTACTACATTAGGTCAAGTTGAAATTGAATGTTCAGATTGTCATGGTACTAATGATAAATATCCATGGGAATTAAAAATTGGATTTGGTGAAAACTTTAAAATCGAAACTCCAGAAGGTCCTAGAGGGATGTCTACTGAGCTTCCATATTGGATGACTCAAGGTACAGTTTACCCTAAACAAGGTGGATATTTATTATCTACAAGAGGTAACCCACTTGGAAACGTTGTAAAAGTTGAACAAAAAAATAAAGTAATCGTACACTTAGCATCTGGTAAAGATCTTGAAGTACCATTATTAAAATACAAAGCTGAGACAAAAACTTACAAATCTCAAGAAGCTCATGTTGCTATGGGAGAAATTAAAGCACACATGGACAAACTTGAATGTTATTCTTGTCACTCAGATTGGGCACCACAATGTTATGGATGTCACGTAAAAGTAGATTATACTCCTGGTAAATCGAAAATTGACTGGATTGCTTCTGGTTCATCTAACTTTAAAAATGGTGAGACTAGTGAATCTGTGTTAGGAACTAAAGGTAAAAAATTATTTGGTAAACCTAGTGAAACTAGATCTTACTTAAGATGGGAAGATCCAATCTTAGGAATCAATGGAGAAGGACTTGTAACTCCAGTAATTCCAGGTTGTCAAGTAACATTTACAGTAATTGGACCTGATGGTAAAACATTAATTCTTAACAAACAAGCTAGAGTTTCTGACAATGGTCAAACAGTTGCAGGTACAGATATGTCACCTGTTCAACCACATACAACTGGAAGAAAAGCTAGATCTTGTGAGTCTTGTCACTCTAATCCTAAAGCCTTAGGTTATGGTATTGGTGATGGACAGTTCTTACAAAAACAAGGTGAAGATTTATATATGGATCTTCAAGATTTAAAAACTGGTAAATTTATTCCAAAAAACAAAACAGTTCAAATGAAAGGTATTCCAGGTATGGATTACGATTGGTCGCAAATCGTAACTAGAGATGGAAAACAACTTCAAACTGTTGGTTCACACTGGCCAGATTCTAGACCTCTTGATCAAGATATGAGAGAGAGAATGGAAAAAACTGGTTTATGTATGGGATGTCACCAAAATATGACAAATAAAGAAATCTGGAGCAAATTAGATTCAGATAAAAAACTTAATGTAAAAGAACACATTAACAAAATGCACGAGATTGCACAAAAAGCTGCTAAAGCTACAAAGTAAAATCTTAAGCAATAAGAAGAAGAGGATTATCACTCTTCTTCTTTAAATAATTTAACTTATGATAATTAAGATACAGTTATTATAATTTTAATTATTTCCAAGAAAGGTATATAACATGCAAAACAAATTTTTAAGTAAAACTATCTTTACATCATTAGTAGCGGCAACTTTTTTATTAAGTGGTTGTACTGAGAGTAAATCAAAAGCAGAAGTTGTTGAAGAAGAACCAAAGACTGAGATTAAAACATCAGTTGAAGTAAAAAAAGAAGAAGCAAAAGTCGTTTATACAAAGAATGAAGGTGTGGTAAATGATATCTTTAGAGATATAGCCAAAATAGGTCCTGAGGGTAACTATATGTTAATTGTTTTTGGAACAAATACAGATCCTTATTCGGATAGATTAAAAGCAGATATAAAAAACTCTCCTGAATTATCTTCAATGATTAAAAATGATATGTCTTCATATTATATAAAAGCACATGAAAACAAAAGAATGAAATTATATCACGAAGGTGAATATATGGATGTTGATACAAAAACTATGATTTCAATTTATGGTGTAACATCAACGCCTACACTAATCTTTGCTGATAAAAAAGGAAAAGCAGTAATTGTTGTACCTGGATATATGCCAACAAAACAGTTCATTCAAACTATCAAGTTTATGGAAAGTAAAAAATGGGAAGGTAAAGATAGAAAGAATGGCGAAGTTTACGAAGAGTTGCGAAACTTCTATATTGAAAATGGTATTGATGTAAAAAAGAAAAAGGCTTAATATTATGAAAAAGTTACTACTAGTTATTACCCTACTTTTATCTTCTGTTTTTGCAGATGATTTACTAAAAACTGATACAAGATTAGTAGCCCAAGGTAAAGGTGTTATGTTTATATTTGAAAGTGATACTTGTCCTTATTGTGATTTATTAAAAAAAGATTTTAAAAATAATAAAGAGATGGCTGAGCTTGGAAAAGAGTTTAATATTTATTTAATTAATAGAGAAAAAAACTTAGATTATGTAATTGGTAAAACAAAAAAGAAAGAGACAACAACAACTCTTAGAATGGCATTTACAGCTAAATCAACTCCGAATATTGTTATGTTTGATAAAAACTGGAATAAAATCTTTCAATTACCAGGATATGCACATCCACAACAAATGATTACTTTTATGAAGTTTATAAAAGGTTTACATGAAGGTACATATAAAACATCAGAGTGGAAAAAGTACTTAAAAGATAACGGTATATCTTAAGACTTAAGGCATAAAAATGAAAAGAAGAGAGTTCTTAAAGATTTCAGTATGTACAGCAGCAATTTTACTTGCACCTAAAATTGAAGCAAAAGTATTAAAAAATAGCAAAGCTAAAAAAACTACTATTGCTATTTTAGGTGGAGGATTTGCAGGATTAAGTACAGCTAAGTACTTAAAAGAGTTAAATCCTTCTTTAGATGTAACATTAATTGAAAAAAGAACTCACTTTATTTCATGCCCTATTTCAAATACTTGGCTTGGTGGATTAGAAGGCTTTGAATATGAAGATTTAAACTTTGATTACAATTCAAGTATCCAAAAGTATAAATATAACTTTATAAATGAAGCTGTTATAGATATAAATATCCAAGAAAAACTAATCAAAACACAAAATACTGAAGTTCAATATGATTATATGATTATGGCTTTAGGGATTGATTATAACTACAAAAAGCTATTTAGAAGAAATAAACAAAAAATAAAACAAGCTAAAACTTTAGCCCCTGCTGGGTTAAAACCTGGAAGTGAACTTTTAAAACTAAAAAGAATGATAAAAAATTTTAAGGGTGGTAATTTTGTAATTACACTTCCAAGCTCTTCATATAAATGCCCTCCAGTACCTTATGAAAGAGCTTGTATGATTGCAAACTATTTTAAATCAAATAATATAAAAGGGAAAGTAGTACTTGTAGATCCAAGAGTTAAGCCTGCATCAAAAGCAAAACCTTACTTGGATGCTTTTAGCACAATATACAAAGACTATATTGAATACAAAAACTTACGAAACTTCAAAGATATAGATTTTGACAAAAAAATAGCTTACTTAAAATACTTTAATGAAAAAGAAGATAAATATTTAATGGAAGAGCTAAACTATGAAGAAATATCTATTATTCCACCAAATAAAGCCCACAAACTTTATAAAAAAGCAAAAATTAAAACTTATGCTCAAGGTTGGGTGAAACTTCGTAAACCTACATTTAGAACTGTATCAAATGAAGATGTTTATGTTATAGGAGATGCTCAAGGAGAATACCCTTTTCCAAAGTCAGCTCAAATGGCGAACTCTTGTGCTTTAGTAGTTGCACAAGATATTATAAGCAGAATAAAAAAAGAAGTATTTGATTATAAAAGTGCTTTACCTTCAAATATTTGTTACTCAATAATAGCACCAAATAAAGCAGCTTGGGTAACACATGACTATAAATATACAAATAATAAACTTGAAGTAAAAGCAAATACTTCAAACATTACAAATGAATCATTTGATGCTGCTAAGCTTTGGTATAAAAGTATTACAAATGATTTATTTGGATTAAAAGGATAATAATGAACTTAAAAAAAATAGCAATATCAACAGTAGCTTTGACCTCAATATGTTTTGCAGATATTATTTGGCTAGAAGAAGCTCCAATTAGAATGAGATGGCAAGAAGCTATGGATTATTGTAAAAAACTAGATGCACAACTTCCTACAAGAAATGATTTTAAAAAAGTATGGTTGCAGAACAATAAAGCCTCTGATATAAAAGGTTTTGAATTATCTGTATCTTTTTGGACTAGAGATGAAATGAAAAGTAACAAGTACGCTGCTTATCCATTTTATTTTGGAGATGGCAGAGATACTTGGTATTATAAAGCCGATAAGTACGGCGTAAAATGTATTAAAGATAATTAGAAAATACCTTATCAATTGATCTAACAATATCCTTGTCCAAACCTTCACTTTGGGCAAGTCTATCTAAAATATCTATGGCATTTGTATGACTAAGAGATTTTCTATATGGTCTATCTTCTACTAGGGCTTGATAAATATCTAGTGAGGCTAAAAGTCTTTGCTCAAAAACTAATTTTGAAGAATCTAATCCAAAAGGATAACCAGAACCATCAAGTCTTTCATGATGAGCTGCTGCTATATCTTTTATCTCTTCCATTCCTTCTATATTATTTAAAATATTATAAGTTAAACTAGCATGTTTTTTTATAATAAAAATCTCATCTTTTGTAAGAGAAGAAGGTTTTTCTAAAATATCATTAGGAGTTCCAAGTTTTCCTAAATCATGTAAGTTTGCTGCTATTTGAAGTTTATATGAATCTTCTGAAGAAAGTTCATAATAATTTGCCATTATTTTAGCTTTATCCATAAGTTCACAAGTATGTTTTGCAGTAAATTCTGACTTTGCATCAACAATATTTGAGAATACTTTTGAAATAGTTAGCATTTGTTCATATGAGATATCAATTATAAAAGTAGGAAGTATTTCTTCTAAAACATCAGACATATTAAATTCTAAGTTATACCAAAAAATATCTTTATCAGATAAGTTTAAAAATAAAGCTACAATTCGTGGAGAAAACAGAGTATCTTTACCGTTCATAATAAATTTTTCTACATCTGTTTTTTTAGATAAATCAATCTCTTCTAAATTAAAATGTGTGTCAATACAATCAGCTAAAAATATAAGCTGAGACATTAAAGGTATATCTTCACCTTTTTTAGAAAAGTAACCTCTTCCATTGTAAGTTTCGTGATGATACATTATAATATTTTTGTTATCAGTGTAAAAAGGAAAGTCTTTTACATTTTGCTCACCAATAATACAATGTCTATTTATTGTTTCTGCTTCTTGAAAATTATCTTTTGATGTAGATTCTCTATATGATTGAATAACACCGTTATCATGCATGATAGCATATGCACATAAATCGAACTTTTCTTCATCTGTAAATCTTAACTCTTCGGCTAAAGATAAAGCTATATAAGCCACCCTCTTACTGTGGTTTGTAGTAGTATTTAAAATCTCTTTTTCAACTGCATCAATGGCAGTTGTAATTGAATATAAAAAAGAATTTAGATTTAATTTCATTATTACCCTATAGAACATTATTTTTTTAGAATTTTACAAAAACTTCGTAGCATTTACGTAGCATCAGTGTAGCATTTATATGTTTTTTTATTAATTCTTGTAACAAATACTTATAAAAGTAAAGAACTTGTTTATTTATTAGAATCTGCTATAATTTTATAAAAAATTAAAGGATTATTTTGAGTAAAGTTATAGATATTTTTAAAGAAATAACTTCAATTCCTAGATGTTCAAAAACTCATGAGCCATTTATTAACTACATGAAAGAAGTATCATTAGAATTTGGTTTTTTATGTCTTGTAGATGAGTATAATAATATTTTATGTAAAAAAGAAGATTCACAAGCAAAGCTAGCTTTCCAATCTCATTATGATATTGTTTGTTTAAGTGACAATTGTGTGCCACAAATCGTAGAAAATGGTGATATATTAAGTGCAAAAGACTCTACACTTGGTAGTGATAATGGTATTGGTTGTGCATACATGATTCAGCTAATGCATGAAAATGTTGATGCTGAGTATTTATTTACTTCTGATGAAGAAATAGGTTTAATTGGCGCGAATAATCTTCAACTAGAATTGAAAGCACCATATATGTTAAATCTAGATAGTGAAGAAGAAGGTGAAATTTGTATTGGTTGTGCAGGAGGAGTTGATATCTTCGGTTCTAATTCAAATAAAAAAATAATCTCAAATGACGAAAATCTTGACTTATATGAAGTAAGTATTTCAAAACTTCAAGGTGGACACAGTGGTGTTGATATTGATAAAAATATTCCAAATGGAATAAAACTACTTGCAAAAACTATCAAAGAAGCAGATGCTAAGTTATTAGATTTAAATGGAGGAGAGAGAATCAACTCTATTCCTGTAAATGTAAAAGCTATTATTGCTTCAAAGCAAACTCCAATTGCATCTCATGAAAATATGACTATTGAAAAAATAGATGCAAATTCGGAACATTTAAATGTATATGATGAAAAAATTATAGATTTTATTTATGAATTTGAAAATGGAGTTAGAGCTAATAATGACGAGTTGAATGTAGTACAGAATTCTATAAACTTAGCTATTGTAAAAACTGATATTGATGAATTTAAAATCGAATTGAGTGCTAGATCTATGGCAAATGATGAATTAGCTCAATTAAAAGATGAAACTATTAAAATGCTTGAGGCTCATAACTTTACAGTTACAACAGATGGTAAATACCCGGCTTGGAAACCTGATATTAATGAGTTTACATCTAAGGTTCTAGATATTTATAAAGAGTTTAATTCTACTGCTTCACTTGAAGCTATTCATGCAGGATTAGAATGTGCAATATTTAAAGACAAATATCCACATATAAAAGTAGCATCTATTGGTCCTTCAATTACATTCCCCCATTCTAAAAAGGAAAAGGTATCAATAAAATCAGTTGAAAATGTATTTAAAGTGGTTCAAAAAATAGTTAAAGAAGTAAATAACTAATTCCACCAAATAATAAAGAAACTTTCATAAGTATTCTCTTTTTTTAACCAAACAAGTGGAGATTTTCTTAAGTCTAAGAAAAACTTCACTTGTCCTAATACTTTTTCATAAGAATCCCATACATTATTCTCTTTTGGTTCAACAATCCAGTCATATCTATGAGGTACTGCATACTCATAACTTTTATAATCTTCATTTGATAAAAACTCATCAATATGGATATAAAAACCTTTTATACAGTTATTATCAATTAAAGGTAGTTTTTTATCTTTTAAATATAAGGGCAAAAATATATTAGCTCTAAAACATGTTTGTTGTTCAATATTTTCTAAATCAATACCTGAAAGATATTTATTAGCTTGATCTTTAAACAATAAAGGAAATTGTTTATATTCTAATTTTGTAAGCTTTTTAACTAGTGTATCATCTCTATTTTGACCAATATATTTATCAAGCTCTTTTTCAAATCTATCATCATACAAATAAAATTTGTATACCAATTCTAAATGAATGTGTTTATTTAATTTAGTATCTTCTAAAATAAAATCAATTTCACCTAAGGTATTTTTATTATGAATTACTTGTATGTTTTGACTCAAAATGTTATAACGCAATGAATTATTTATATAAAATTCAAAAAACTTTTCTACTCTTTTCCCTAATGGCATTTTTTGAACAATTTGTAAGTTATCAAAATCTAAAGTATCTACAGATATTTTTGTAACATCAAACTGTTCAATATTCTTTATCTTATTTTTAAATAAAGAAGGAGTACTATAAAAACCTAAAAATTGTTTATCTATCATCTTTTATTTTTGTAAAAAAGACACAACTTTTGTAATTAAAGCTTTACCATTAATTATTTCAATAAGCATTTGATCTTTTAAGTAAGTATCTATAGTTTTATTTTCTACTTGGATACTTTCTTTTGCATTAAAAGATGTAATAGCTTTATTATTAGATATTTCTATATTAACATTATATCTTTGGTATTTATAGTTTTTATTTT